>Ga0114998_10000005_pt1 | contig 118216 bp, 100 predicted proteins | sample ArcticOcean_MG_C_5_FD_87044 | JGI IMG/M metagenome (GOLD analysis project Ga0114998, IMG submission 87044) | Marine microbial communities from western Arctic Ocean - ArcticOcean_MG_CB4_138 | ecosystem: Environmental > Aquatic > Marine > Oceanic | place: Arctic Ocean: Canada Basin | collected... | reverse complement strand
GTCTTTACTTTTTCAGTCTTTACTTTTTCAGTCTTTACTTTTGTAGTGGCTTGAGAAAAAGTGCTAATTGAAAAAAATGATAAAGTTAGAAGTAAGATTGTTTTTTTCATAATGTTAAAAATATTTTAATTTAAAGTGTTTAAAGGAGAAAAATTTATTGACCCAAATATAAACTAAATAAGAACTAATTAATGTTTTTAAAAAAAATTAAGTTGTGACTCTGAAGGGATTCGAACCCCTAACCTCCTGATTCGTAATCAGGTGCTCTATCCAGTTAAGCTACAAAGCCAAAAATTATAAAATTTCTACAAGATTAAATTATTTCTACATAAAGCCCATAAAGGAGTAAGTCTTCTTTGATGGGCTCTAAATTTTCTAATTCTCCCTTTAAAATATCACACCTTCCTTTGTAATGAGTTAGCAATGCAGATTGTTCTGCTTGAATGGGATTATGATCACAAATAGCAACGAGACAATCAATTACATGATCAAAACTATTGAAGTCATCATTGATTAAATAAAGTGTTTTAAAAGCAACACCTTTTTTATTAATTTTGTCAGTACTATCTGATTTATTTTTCATTTTTTTTCTTTTTTAAAATTTTAGCTTTAGATTCTTCACCTCGAATTAATCTTTCAATATTTTTTTGGTGAGTAATTAAAGTTAATATAGGAACAAAAATAGAAAAAATAATTAATGAATTAGGGGAAGAATCTGATAATAAATAAATCAAAATAGGAAAAGAGAATGAAGCTAAGATAGATGCAAGTGAAACAAACTTAAAGATTAAAAAAATTATTACAAAAACTAAAGAAGAGTAAAAAGCTGCGAATGGATGAATAGCAATTAAAATGCCAAGTAAAGTTGCTATTCCTTTACCACCTCTAAATCCAGTAAAAACTGGAAATAAGTGTCCAATAACTGCGGCAATACCAAAAGTTAATTGCAGTTCAAAGACACCATCCATTGAGTAAGGTATTATATCTAAAAAAACAATTAAATTTACAGATATAAAACCTTTAAAAACATCAAAAAATAAAACCGGTAAACCTGCTTTTTTTCCTAGAACTCTAAATGTATTAGTCGCACCAGCATTCCCACTTCCAAATTCTCTAACATCTATATTATAAAAAAGCTTACCAACTAATATAGCCGAAGGAAAAGAACCTAATAAATAAGAAATAATTATAAAATAAATGTATTCTAATTCAATCATATAATTTTTGCAATATAATAATTAAAACTCCTTCTTTATTCTTTTAATAAATTTCTCTGGCGCATCTTCTTGAGCAAGCATATATCGATAAGGTTTTTGACCTCTTTCTTGAGATGCTTTTCTTTTATTATCATTAACATCAGAAATAGCTAAATTAAAATCTGGATTAGTTGATACAGAACGCATTAAGCCATTTTTATAAGTAAAATAATACTCATCATAGAATTCGGTTTGAAGATAAATGGTTAAAACATCTGAATTTCTACCTTTTTCAATCAAGATATAGCCATCAAGAATCCCATGAATTTGATTATTAAGAATATTACCTAAACCAATATCTCCAACAGAGATATATGCCTTCTTCTTATTATCCCATTTAAACTTTATATCAGAAAATGATAATGTAAATAACATTTCTTTTGGCAGCTTATTAAACTCATCATTCATTTCTAAATCAATCATTAACTCTTCCTTTTGTTCAGACCCCACTAAATACAAAAGATTATTTTTATACAAATCATTATATTCAAAGATATCATCACCAGGAGCTGAAAATATATCTTCAGCCATAACCTGCATTGCTTTTGGAGAAAAAAGAAAATCAAGCATAAAAAAACCGCTAAACTCTTGCTCTTTATTTTCTTTAAGATTAGATAAAACTCCTATAGATTTAACATTTATTCTGCCTAAATCAATATTTAAATCAATTTCACCTGCCCCATATGTTTCACAGCTTTTATTATTTAAAATAAAATAGTTTTCAGTTGAATCATTTAATCCAATTATAAACTCACTTGTAGATGAATTATAACTAATTTTTGAAGAAGATTTAAATAAGGGAGAGTCAATAGCTCTATCCTTTACACTTAAAAATGTAGAGTAAATTTCTGTAGAATCTAAACTCATCATAATACCTGTAGAAAGCTTTTGCTCTGTATCATTATAAATAATAGAATCTAGATTAAATGAAATATTAAAAGGATCAACAATAGACTTAAATTTGATCCACTCTTTTGAAAAATTATTACAATTATGATTTATTCTAAAAAACCCATCAAACTCTAATTGGTTTCTATCTCCATGAAGATTAAGATTTCCTTTAAAATCAAAAGTTTCATCAATCTTAAATAAATCTGACTCCTCCACATTAGCAAGCCCATAAGTTATTGTATCCTTGTCAACAGATAGATTATTAAAAAATACTTTTTGTTTTTTCTCTAAAGAATTTATGTAGATATAATCTCCGCTTGCTTGGAAATTATTTGCACTATTTATCTTAATAGTTGCATTTGAAAAAATATGATATCTTGTAAGGTTATCAGTGATCAAAGTGGAGTTATAAATAGTTGCAATTTCTGCTTCTTTTTTAACAGTTATTAAGCCTGAATCTGGAAAAATTATTGCGTCTGCAATTAATAATGAGTCTACACCAGAACTATAAATTATATTATCATTTAGACTATAGCTAGCAGATTTAGCTATAAAAGATAGAGAGTCCTGATTGGGATCAATCGAAACAAATCTAGAACCTATATTAGTACTTTCTTCAGATTGACTTAAATTTAATTTCTGTTCATCCATATTCCATTCTAATTTATCAATGTAGCAAATAAAATTATTTGCAGGTAAAGTAACATATGAGCTAGAGCCATTTGAATAAAACAAACCTACTCTACTCTCCAGATCAATATTAGTTCTTAAATCTTTTGCTAAAAAAGCTAAATCACCAGACTCTTCAAATACATTTAAGTCTGCTTTATCCGCCTTAAACCAATCAGAATTATATGAAAATAAATCAGAAGAAATTTCAGATAAATCTAATTTTATTTTACCTTTTCCGGTAAGACCTATTGGCTGAAGAGTTATTTCGCCTTCAAAAGTTGCTAAACTATCGTAAAAATTAAATTTATTGTCAAGAGAGCTAATTCTCATATTATTAATGTAAGGCTGGAAATGAGCGTAGGAAGATGTATTTCTTACTGATGGAAACTCAATACCTTTTGATACTTTATCTAAGACAAAAGAGTTAGCTAAAATATTAGATGAATCTGGAAAGAAAAGCATCTCTTTTACATATGAAGTAGAAGTTAAATACTCTAACTTTCCGTACCCCTTTAATCCTTTATGACTTAAATTAATCGTATTAAAATATTTAGCTTTCCCCATATAAATATCAAAACCAGTAATTGGAGACTCTCTAGTAAAGCCTAAGGAATAATCATCTTGCATTCTCAAAGTATCATCAAAAACAGGAAAAATATCTGCAGATTCAAAAGTGCCGGCAAACCACAGCCCCTTACCAGTATAACTTTCTACACTATCAATTTCAAATGGCAGGATATGAAAAGAAAAATTAGATCTATTATAAACACCATCATATACAGAAGGTTGATCATAATAAACATATGAATCATTATAACTTTTAAAGATAGGATATTGTGGGAAATCTACTTTTCTAAGACCTGATTTATTAGAAGCATCATCAATAACAAGTTCACCAGTAACAGCTTCAATAACAGTTTTTACTCTAGTTAATTTTTGATTATTATACATATCTAACTCTATTGGCTGAATAGGAACTGAAAGCTGAACAGAATCAATTTGTTTTAAATCAACTTTAAAATCTTTATACTTAAAATTAAAATCTTTTCCATAAAGATTTACTCTACCATTACCAGCTAAAATTCTTCCATTAAACATAAAATCCCTATTCTTAAGTATTTTAATTTCACCTGCAGAAGGATAAAAAATAACCTTTTGCGAATCACTTACTGAAATTCTATTGATTCCTCTGACAATTAAATCTTTAGAAACAATATCTAAGGCAGCATTTACTATAAGGTTAGAAGAACTACTTATTTGAGATTTGAATTGCAAAACATCATAATCTCCTTGTTTAGATTTTGCTAAAACATAACGTTTTAAACTAGGTAAAACTGAAATTTTTTCTTGAGAAAAATCATAAAAAAGAAAGCCTTTGTTAGATAAATCCATTAAAAAATGTTGAATTTGAACAAGTGGAAAACGAGCATACTTGGCAAAATCTTCAACAAAAAATTGATTTTCGTTTTTTGCTTCCATATAGTTCATCACTAAAATAAGTGGATGAATTTCATCAATACCTTGTAATTGATCAAACCTTCTTTCGAGATACATATCAACAGACTCAAAATTAATAATAGACTCAGAAGATCCAGGTAGAGAGCCAAATGTCATAATATTTTCATCAATGTTCCATTGTAATAATTCAAAATTCATATTTAGCTGATGATAGGTGTTAAGCATTGGAGCTCCTGAACTTTCTTTACTATTACTTATAAGTTGTAATTTTCGATTAATATTATCAAATGAAAACTTTAAATTAGAATGATATAATGAATCTTGATCAAAAAATATTTTTATTCCAGCACTAGATGATTTTATATTATCACCACCTAAAATAAATTTATTAGCATTAGCAACAAAAATAATCTTTCCATTTTTATTAAAAATAATTTTTGCTTGAGCGTAATTCCCACCATCCGCAATAAATTCCTTTCCTTGTAGCTTATAACCACCCGTATAATCAACGTTAGGATATATATCTTTAATTACAATATTTTTACTGTAAGACGTAAATTTAGGATAATTATTAATTTGTTTTCCCTTTGTTATTTTATCAATAAATACTCCAGTAATTGGAGTATTAAACATTTTCTTATGATAAAAAGAAACAGAATCTGCTTTGATAAAAGTAGTTCTAGTGTCGATAGTATATTTTTTAAGATTAACAAAGATAGAATCCGAAGGAATTAATTTATTTTCCCAATTCATACTTCCTCCATATCCTATCCATTCATTTATAATTGGATAGTAACTACCTTTTGTGTCATAAAGATTCAAGCTACCCCCATTCGATGAACAAGTAAGAGTCAAATTAGAGGGAAACACAACATAAGGGCCATTATTATCAATTGCAAATTGATACTTAGTATCCGTAATAATCCATTTAGTCATTTTGGTACTTCTAATAATATTATTATCAACCAATTCAATAGTAAAATAATAAAACATCAATAATTTTTTTGTAGAAAAATCATTTAAGACTTTAGAATTAATTAACAACCAATTATCAATAAAATCATTGTCTAAAGATTTTATTTTCAAAGAATTTAGAGAAAGAAGGAATTGATTAAAGTGTGGTTTAGCTCTTAATCTCTTTTTAAGCATTAAGTTGGATATTTTAATAATGTTTTTCTTTTGTAGTTCTGAAAAACTATTATTAGATAATTTCTTAAAAGATTTATATGTTTCTTTAAGTTCTGAATTATCTGAAGAATTCATAAAATCATTTAACTCTGAGACAAATAAGCCAAAATCATTTGAAAAAGAATTAATTTTATTCTGTGCACTTAAAATAAAAGATGAAAGAAATAATACTAAAGCAAGATGTAATCTTATTTTTCTAAATGTAACATTAACCATTTATTTTTATTTTTTTTGTTAATTAATTTAAAACCAATTTCATTTATCTTTTTATTAACTATATCAAAATCTTCTACTAAGAAACCACTAATTAATAATTTACCACCATTAATTAGTGATTTGTAATATGTAACTAAATCTCGTAAAATGATATTTCTATTAATATTAGCAAGAATACAATCAAAATTTTTATTTCTAATTAAAGAAACATCCCCTTTAAAAAAATTTATATTATTTGTATTGTTTAAAATAGAATTTTCAATAGAATTCTCGTAAGCCCATTCATCGATATCAATAGCCATAACTTCTTTAGCTCCTAACTTAGATGAAATAATTGATAAAACGCCAGTACCACTTCCCATATCTAATATGGATAAATTTGTTAGTTTTATATTAAAAATTTCATTTGACATTAAAAAAGTTGTTTCATGATGACCTGTACCAAAAGACATTTTTGGAGTAATAACTATTTCATGTTCAATATCCTTATTTTCTTTATGAAAATCAGCTCTAATAATACAATTTGAATTTATTTTTACAGGACTAAAACTTTCTTCCCACTTTGCATTCCAATTTTTCTTGTCAATTTTATTAAAAAAATAATTTATTTTAGTCTGATCAGATAAGCTTAAAATTATATCAATAGATTCATTCTTTTGAAGAATAGAAGTTTGAATATAACATTTAAGAATATTTTCTTCTAATAAAAAAGTTTCATAGTTAATTTCATTTAATCTTGCCACAAGAATATCTGCAAAAGGCTGCATTGGCTTCAACTCAACAGTAAGTTCAGTATAAGACATTAAAATGAATTTATTAAAGAAATAAAATCTAATGAGTTTAATGATGCCCCTCCAATTAACCCACCATCAATATCAACTTGATCAAATATTTCTTTTGCGTTTGAAGGCTTACAACTCCCACCATATAACAAAGAAGTATTATTAGCAATTTCAAGATTAAATTTATTTGCAATTAGATATCTAATATGAGCATGCATCTGTTGAGCTTGAGATGATGAAGCTGTTTTTCCTGTTCCAATAGCCCATATTGGTTCGTATGCAATAATAATATTTGAGAAATTATTAATACCAATATTAAAAATTGTATCAGATAACTGTTTAGAAATAACATCTAAATAAGAGCCATTTTCTCTTTGCGCAAGGCTTTCTCCACAGCAAAAAATAATATTTAAATTATTTTTCAGAGCCTGTTTAACTTTTAAATTTAAAACTTTATTTGTTTCATTAAAATTTTTTCTTCTTTCTGAGTGCCCTATAATAACATAAGAAACACCTGATGACTTAATCATTGCTGATGAAACTTCACCAGTAAAAGCACCATTTTCATTAGAACTACAATCTTGAGCTGAAACATTGAAATTAGAATGATTATTACATATATCACTTATTTCATTTAAAAAAATAAAAGGTGTTGCAAAAACTATATTTGTTTTAACATTTTCATCTATTTCAGAAATAGTTTCTTTAACAAGGTTTAATGCTTCATTTTTCAACAAATTCATTTTCCAATTTCCTATAAGATATTCTTTTCGCATATTTTTATTCTATTTTAATACGTGGATCAACCAACATATAAATTAAATCAACTAAAATATTAATAACTATAAATATTATTGAAATAAATAACACTGAACCCATAACAACTGGTAAATCCATATTATTTAAAGCATCAACAATTTCTTTCCCAAGTCCATTCCATGCAAAAATATATTCTACAAAAACTGCTCCAGCAAGTAGAGATGCAAACCAACCGGAAATTGCTGTAATTACAGGATTTAAAGAATTTCTTAAAGCATGCTTAAAAATAACGATTTTTTTATTTAAACCCTTTGCATGAGCAGTTCTAATATAATCCATTGACAACACTTCTAAAAGTGAGTTTCTCGATAATTGAACTATAACAGCAAGTGGTCTAATACCTAATGTAAAAGCAGGTAAAAGAAGATTTTTTAAAACAAGTGAATTAGATATACCGTAATCATCAAGTACATATAAACTCCCATACATATTAAGGCCTGTATAATTATGTAATAAATAGCCAAATACCCATGCAACAATTATAGAACTAAAGAAGGAAGGTAAAGCCATTCCTATGACAGAAAAATACAGGATTAACCTATCAAATAAAGAATCTTTTGATAAAGCACTTATGACTCCAAAAAAAATGCCAAATATTAAAGCAAATATTATTGAAGCACATGCAAGAAAAAATGTATTAAAAAAAGTAGAAGATATAATCTTAGAAACAGGCACTCCTGTTTTAACAAAAGACGTTCTTAAATAAGGAAATTTAAAAACAACAGCAGTATTTTTAAAATCATATATTTTAGTAAAATTATATTTCTTAGCATTCAAATAATTTAAAGATTTCTCATTTTTAGTCTCATGAAAAGAAAGAGGAGAAACATCATTTAAATAATAAAAGTATTGATGTAAAATAGGCTTATCAAAACCATATTTTTTTTTAATTAAAGCTAACTGCTTAGAATCCTCTCTTTTATCTAACATCATTCTGGCTGGATCGCCAGGTAAGACATTAAAAAGAAAGAAGACAATAGTTAAAACGCCATAGATAACTAGAGAAGAATAAAATAATTTTTTTAAAATATATGAATACAATTAGATATCTTATTGTTTAAAAATATTTTTAAAATCTTCTTCAACAAATTGGTTGGATGATGTCCCATCAAAAAATCGCATTTGATTACCATTATTTAAATAAATAACAACTGGGTTTTCATACTCAAAACCAAGAATTTCAAGGTAGCTATTTATTTCATTATCAGGATTATAAAACTCTATTACTTGATAAGAATAATCTTTACCAGAGTAATTTAAAAATTCAGGAATCTTACTTTCTTCTGTATCAGAAAAAATGATATGTACTTCAGGAAAAATATCAATTTCCTCAGAAATTTTTGTTAAAGATTTTGCAGCGTCCATACAATGCTCACAGCCAGCATCAAAAAAGCAAAGAACTTTTTGACCATTATTTATATCAAAATCTGAATCAACAAAACTAGAGAAACTAGAAATCTGCTTTGAGGCACTGTTAGATTGGATAGGAAGTAAAGAGAACATAAAAACTAATATTATCAAATACGAAGAGAACAGTAATAGAAAATTACTATTCTGCTTATCCTCAACGTTTCTATAAATATAAAACAGTAATAATAAAGTTAAAATATTTTTTATTAAAGCCTCTGTTGGTGTCATTGGAATTAACTGCCCAAAACATCCACAATTTTCGCTATTACCACTAAAAATGTCAATAGATAAATCAATACTAAAAATCATTAAAAGCAAAATAGTTGAAGGAATAATTAATTTTTTAATAAAATTAAATTGCAAAATAGCAAAGGCAATAAAAAATTCAAATCCAATAATAATTCTTGATATAAAAGGAGCAAAACCTTCACTAAATCCCATAGGAATTAATTGGCCTTCTTCAAAAACTTTAGTTATACCATAAAGTGGAGTAGGGTAAAGTTTAGCTAAAGCAGATAAAAGAAAAAGAGCAGATATTAAGATCCTGGCAAGAAAAGGTAATTTATTTTTAAATGTATTCATTTTATTTACTTAATTTAATTAGTGCAAAAACAGCATAATTTAACATATCAAGATAATTAGCATCAACACCCTCAGAAATTAAAGTATTACCATTATTATCCTCTATTTGTTTAACACGAAGTAATTTTTGCAGAATTAAGTCTATTAATGAACTAACCCTCATATCTCTCCATGCTTCACCATAGTCATGATTCTTATTAATCATTAAATCCTTAGAAATGGTGGTATGTTTATTAAACATTTTCAACACAGATTGAAATTCTAAGTCCTCAGATTGTTCAGAAACTCCTAAGTCTAGCTGAATTAAACCAATTACAGCATAATTTACTATACCAACAAACTCATTAAAGACCCCTTCATCAATTTTTTGAACTCCTTTACTTTCTATACTTCTAATTCGCTGTGCCTTAATAAATATTTGATCAGTTAGTGAGCTAATTCTAAGAATTCTCCATGCACTACCATAATCTTTCATTTTTTTAGCAAAAATGTCCTCACATTTTTTTATTATTGAATCATATTCTACAATTGTGCTTTTCATAATTTAATACTAAATATTTAATAATTAAAAATAAACTTTTTCATTTGTCCAAAACAATAAAAACTGTCAGTAATTTAATTGATTTTTCAACACCTTGTGTTATGGGAGTGTTGAACCTAACTAAAGATTCTTTTTTTGATGGCGGTAAGTATATTAGTAATATTCAAATAGAAAAAAGAATAAAGAAAATTTATTTAGAAGGTGCTAAAATAATAGACATTGGTGCTTGTTCTTCAAAACCAGGATCATTACCTATTAAAGAAAAAGAAGAAATTGATAAACTTCTAAAAGCTATCAAAATCATTAAAGAAACAGCACCCAATTTGATAATATCTGTTGATACATTTAGAGCTAAAGTAGCTCGAGAATGCATTAAAAATGGTGCTCATATAATAAATGATATCTCTGCAGGAGAATTAGATTCTAAAATGTTTGAAACTATTATTGAATTAAATGTTCCTTACATTATGATGCATATGAAAGGTAACCCTTTTGACATGCAAAAAAACCCTCAATATTTAAATATTATAAAAGAAATAATCATATTCTTTGAAAAAAAAATATCAGTACTAAATGCTAAAGGTTTTAATAAAATAATAGTAGATCCAGGAATAGGGTTTGGAAAAACTCTACAAAATAATTATCAGATACTTAACAACATTGAAAAATTTAAAGTTTTTGGATACCCAGTATTAATAGGTGCATCAAGAAAATCTATGATTTATAATCTTTTAAATGTTAGTGCAAATGAAGCTCTTAATGGAACTTCCATAATAAATACAATTGCTTTATTAAAACAAACTAATATACTAAGAGTTCACGACATTAAAGAAGCGGTTGAATGCATTAAATTGACTAATATGACTTTAAAATCAAATAAATAATATTTATATTTTTAGCCTCCGAAATCATCAAAACGAACATTTTCATCAGGGATACCCCAATCTTCTGCCATTTTAATTACTGCCTGATTCATAAGCGGAGGGCCACAGAAATATAATTCAATATCCTCAGGGGCTTCATGATTGGTAAGAAATTTATCAATAACAACTTGATGAACAAAACCTACAAAACCATCACCTTCATTATCATCTAGATTCTTTTTTTCTTTCCAATTATCTTCAGGAAGAGCATCTGACAAAACTAAATGAAATTTAAAGTTTGGAAAATCTTTTTCTAAATCTCTAAAATAGTGTATGTAGAAAAGCTCAGCTTTTGACCTACCTCCATACCAAAATGTAACTCTTCTTCCAGTTTGAAGTGTCTTAAAAAGCTCATACAAATGAGAACGCATTGGAGCCATTCCAGCACCACCACCAATGTATAGCATTTCTGCATCTGTATCGTTTATAAAAAACTCGCCATAGGGACCAGAAATAGTTACTTTCTCGCCAGCTTTAAGACCGAAAATATAAGATGATGCTATTCCAGGATTAATATCTGCCCAAGAATTTTTTTCTCTATCCCAAGGTGGAGCAGCAACTCGAACATTTAACATAACTTTTTTGCCCTCAGCAGGGTAAGAAGCCATAGAGTAGGCTCTTACAATTTCTTCATCATTTTTCATCACGAGATTTCTAAGAGCAAAATTACCTTCAGCCCAAACTTTTTCAAATTTTTCTGGCTCACCAGGATGATCTTGAGGATGAGCTGTAACATCCATTTCTGAATATTTGACTTCACATTCTGGAATTTTAATTTGGATATAACCTCCAGCAATATAATCCATATCTTGAGGAAGTTCAACAATAAATTCTTTTATATAAGTAGCAACATTAAAATTAGATACAACAGTCGCTTCCCATTCCTTAACCCCAAAGACTTCTTCTGGAATAGTAATATCCATATCTTCTTTAACTTTAACTTGACAACCTAATCTCCAATTATCTGCAATTTTTTTTCTAGAAAAATGTGGCTCTTCTGTAGGTAAAATCCCACCTCCACCAGAGTTTACTTGACATGTACATTGAACACATGTTCCACCACCACCACAAGCAGAAGGAAGAAATATACCTTCATTACTAAGAGTTGTTAACAAGGTGTTACCACCGTCAACTTCAATTTCTTTCTCTCCATTAATTTTGATCTTAATTTTTCCACTTGGAGATAGTTTTGCTTTTACAAAAAGCAAAATACTAACGAGTGTAAGTATTAGTAGTAAGAAAACACTTATACTACTTGCAATTTTTAATGTACTTAATAATATCATAAAATTATAATTTGATCCCCATAAAACTCATAAAAGCAATTCCCATTAATCCTGTAATTATAAATGTAATTCCCAATCCCCTTAAAGCAGGAGGAACATGTGAATACCTAATTTTCTCTCTAATTGCAGCGATTCCCACAATAGCTAAAAACCATCCAACGCCAGAACCAAAACCAAAAACTGTAGCTTCAACAATACTATTATAAGCTCTTTCTTTCATAAATAAAGAAGCCCCAAGAATAGCACAATTTACAGCAATAAGGGGAAGGAAGATACCAAGAGAACTATAAAGAGAAGGAGAAAATTTTTCAATAATCATCTCTACTAATTGAACCATAGAAGCAATAACAGCAATAAACATTATAAAAGATAAAAAACTTAAATCAACATCATGAAAGTCAGGATGTAACCAAACTAAAGCACCTTCGTTTAAAACAAAATTTACAATAATATAATTTAGAGGAACGGTTAAAGAAACAACAAAAATAACAGCAAAACCCATACCAACTGAAGTCTTAACAGTTTTAGAAATGGCTAGATAAGAGCACATACCAAGAAAATATGCAAAAACCATATTATCAATAAAAATTGATTTTATAAAAATATTAGCTAAATCTTGCATATTTTTTTAATTTGATTCAATTAATTTTTCGTTTCTCATTCTTTGTATCCATATAATCACTCCAACAGTAACAAGTGCCATAGGAGGAAGAATCATCATTCCATTATTTTCATAACCAAGTTCGTATAATCCAATTTTTTCCAGAACTGGATATCCAAATAAAGTACCAGATCCTAATAATTCTCTAAAAAATGCAACTGCAATTAAAATCCAACCATATCCAAATGCATTTCCAAGACCATCAAGAAAAGATTTCCACGGCGTATTTGCAAGAGCAAAAGCTTCAAGCCTACCCATGATTATGCAATTAGTTATTATCAGACCAACAAAAACGGATAATTCTTTACTAACATCATAAACAAAAGCCTTAAGCACTTCATCAACTAAAATTACAAGTGTAGCAATTACAACTAATTGAACAATAATTCTTATTCGAGAAGGAATAAAACTTCTCAAAAGAGATACGAGAACATTTGCTACTGAAAGAACAAATAAAACAGATAATGCCATTACAACAGCTGGTTTAAGCTGAACTGTAATAGCAAGAGCAGAACATATGCCAAGTACTTGAACAGTAACGGGATTGTTATCATCAAGAGGATCAGTTAATAATAATCTATTCTTCTTAGAGAAAAGTGTTTCCTTACTCATTTTTCATTGATATTAAGTTAACTACCGAAGTAGAATCGATAGGAAGTAAAATTTCTTGGGATGGTCTGTTGGCTTCAAGATAAGGTAAGTAACGAGTTATTCTTTCTTTCAACATATCTGTTACACCATCAGAAGTAATAGTTCCTCCAGAAATACCATCAACAGCATGCATGTCACCATCAGGAGCACCACCTTTTGTAACTGTCACAGAAACAAACTCGTTATTGTCATTAAATATTTTTTTGTTCTTAAAATAATCTTGGAAGAAACTTTGGTTTATTTCTGCCCCAAGTCCAGGTGTTTCACTCTTGTGAGCAAAAACAGCACCAAAAACAGTATTTACATCTTCTTTGAGAGCTAAGTAACCCCAAATAGGACCCCATAAACCAATTCCTCTTAAAGGAATTATATAACAAGTTGAACTATCTTCTAGAGTACTAACGTATAATGGAAGGTTTTGATTTTCAATATCTTTTTTTAATTCAACATTTAAATCTACATCAAATGCAGAACCTTCTATAACATTTCCTTTATAATCTAAAACTATTTCTTCTTTAATAAATTTACTATAAGCAATCTCAGAATCATTTCGCTCCACTTCAATACCAACAGACTGCAAAATATTTTGTTTTTTTTCAAGCTCAATATTTCTATCTTGAAAAGGAGATAAAAAAATTGAAGCTGATGCTAATAAAGCTGCTACAAGAACAACCATAATAGAAGCAAAACCAATTGTATAAGAATTCTTATTTACATTCATGATTTTAATTTTAATCGAGAGAGTCTTTTTTTAACGTTTCCTGAGATAACATAATGATCAATTAGTGGAGCAAAGACATTCATTAGTAAAATAGCAAGCATCATGCCTTCAGGATATGCAGGATTAAAAATTCTAATAAGTATTGCAAAGAAGCCAACAAGAAGTCCATAGATTATTTTTCCCTTGTTAGTTTGTGAGGCAGTTACTGGGTCAGTTGCCATAAAAACTGCTCCAAAAGCAAAACCTCCAATTAGTAAATGAATATGAGCTGGGGTTGACATCAAGGCATTATATCCCCATAGATTAAATAAATATGCAGTTAGATAACCACCTATAAATGTTGAAATAATTATTCTTCCACTTCCAATACCAGCATATATAAGAATTAAAGCTCCAATAGCAATTGCAAGAAAAGAAGTCTCACCAACAGAGCCAGGGATTATTCCATAAAAAGCATCACTTGCATTCCAAAGTAAACTATCCCAAGAGCTAGTATTTGAAGCAAGTGCACCTAAAATTGTTTCACCGGAATATCCATCGACAGAAGCCCCATGCACCCAAACTTTATCTCCAGACATATAAGATGGATATGCAAAAAATAAAAATGCTCTAGCAGTAAGAGCAGGATTTAGTATATTCATGCCTGTTCCACCAAATACTTCTTTACCTATAACAACGGCAAAAACAACCGAAACTGCTAACATCCAAAGAGGTACATCAACAGGCATTATTAATGGAATAAGCATTCCTGAAACAAGGTAACCTTCATTAACAGAATGTCCTCTAGAAATTGCAAATGCAAATTCAACTGCTAAACCCACAGAGTATGAAACAATAAGAAGAGGAAGAAACTTCCAAAAACCAAAAATAATATTTTCAATTAAAGTTGATTCTTCTGAAATAGCCGAGTAATATTGATATCCAATATTCCACATACCAAAAACTATACAAGGAAGCATAGCTAACACAACAAAAGCCATAGTTCTCTTTAAATCAATTGAATCTTTTATATGAGTTCCTGAATGAGTAGCATGTCCTGGGACAAATAGAAAAGTTTCAAATGCATCATAAGCAGGATATAATTTTTCGAGCTTACCACCTTTATCAAAAATAGGTTTAACAGTATCTAATAAATTTCTAAAAATTTTCATTTTTAACTATTTTCTTTAATTAATAAGTCTAAACCATCCCTGATTAATGATTGAACTTCAATTTTAGAAGTACAAACAAACTCGCATAATGCAACATCTTCAGGAGACAACTCATATATACCAAGATTTTCCATCATTTCAACATCTTCAATCATAATTGACTTGATTAACTGTTGAATAAAAATATCCATTGGTAAAACTTTGTCATACTGACCAGTAACAACATATGCTCTTTCTTCACCTCTCATATTAGTACTAATATCATATTTTTTTGTTGGCATTAACCAAGAAAAGAAAGATCTAGAAAGAGAGAACTTATTAAAACCAGGCAATGCCCAACCCAAAAACTCAGGCTCATTACCTTCTTTAATAACAGTAATTTGAGTATCATAAAAGCCTAAATTCCCATCAATATTAATTTTTTCACCAGTCAAAACATTACCACTAATAACTCTATAATCACCATCATGAAGATTATCAACTAAAAAGTTAGAAATACAAGCACCAAGAATTGTACGATAATATCTTGGTTTTAAAACCTGTGAGCCACAAACAGAAATTATTCTAGAAACATCAAATTTTCCTTCAGAAAAGAGTCGAGCTATTGCAATAATATCTTGTGGCTCCACACACCAAACAGATTCCCCTTTGTTAATAGGATCTAAATGATGAATTTGAACACCAACATTACCAGCAGGATGAGGTCCACTAAATTTATTTATTTGAACACCTTTTGCTTCAGAAAAAGCTTTAGAAGAATTTGTATTTCCATCTAAATTAAGATGAGTAATTCCATTTGTTAGTTTAGAAATGATATCTAAACCTTTTTGAAATAAATCATCCATACCATAAAGAGCAAAGTCATTATCAATTGATAAAGGTGCAGATTTAAAAGCAGATATAACAATTGCCTTAGGGACATCTACATGTTTTGCAATCACATCATAAGGTCGCTGCTTTATAAATGGCCATAACCCAGATTCTAACATTGCACTAACAAGCTGTTCTCTAGAAAAGTTTTCATAATTTTTAAAGTCAAATTTTTTATAAGAAATAATATCGTCAGAGTTAATACGCAACTCAAGTATTCTTCTCTTAGCGCCTCTGACAATTTCAGTAATCTCTCCACTAACTGGGGAACAAAAATTAACTTTATCATTATATTTATCAAAAAAGAGAGGGGAACCAGCAGAAACTTTATCTCCAACTTTCACTACAAGTTTTGGAGTAAGGTTATGAAAGTCAGTAGGTTTAATGACAAAATTCTTATTGAATTTAACAGAAGCATAGACTTTATCAGCCTCACCAACTAAATTAATATTTAGTCCTTTTTTTAATTTAATGTTCTTTGACATTGAATAATATACGTTTTTCGCATGCAAATTTATAAATTTGCTTCTATATTTAATACCTTTAAAGCAGAACATTACAACATATTTCTTATTTAGAACAATTCTAATTTATGACTATAAAAAATCTCTCATTATTACTAATAATTATACTATTCTCCTGCAATTCAAAAAAGAAAATTATTACTTCAGACTCAGAAGAAAAGATGGAAGATGTAAAAAAAGAAAATACGATAATAACAAAAGATGAAATAAATTATAATATTCAGACTGTTTTAATACATCAAAAAGATGACCAACGTAGTATGCCAATTATTAACCTAAATTCAAATGATATTTTACAACTAAGCTTTGATAATCTGAGCAATAACATTAATCAATTTTTCTATTCAATAGAACATTATAGTTTTGATTGGAAAAAAAGTAATCTTTTAACTTCAGAATTTGTTGAAGGCTTTAGTAAAAATGAAATTATTGACTACGAATACTCATTTAATACTTTAAAAAAATATATACATTATTCAGTTTTATTTCCCTCTAAAAACATTAAACCAATAATTTCAGGAAACTATAAAATTCATGTATATGATAATTATGGTGATACTATAATTTCAAAAAGATTTATGGTAATTGAAAAAAAAATACATATTGAAAGTAAAGTTAAAAGAGCAACTTTAGCTAATGATAGAAAAACAAAACATGAAATTGATTTTACAATTAAACATCCTAATTTAATAATTAAAGATCCCTACAATGATATTGAAATAGTTATTAAGCAGAATAATAATTTGGCTACTATTAAAGACTTAAAACCTCTTTACGTTAAGAACAATGAGCTTATCTATGATTATAATGATGAAAACACATTTTTTGGACTTAATGAATATCGAAATTTTAGTACTGAAAGTATTAGATATCTTTCAGAAAGAGTAAAGAGTATTACAAATGACAGTAATACAATAACTGTTAAACTATTTGATGATATTAAGAAAAGTTATGACAACTATTCAATAGAGCCTGATATAAACGGTGATTTTATCATTAAATCTCAAGAGGCTTGGAACTCGACTAACGAAGCAGAGTACTTGCAAGTTATTTTTTCTTTAAAAAGTGAATTATTAGAAAAACAAGACATATATATAGTTGGAAAATTTAATACTTCAAGATTAAATGAAAAGTTTAAATTAAAATATAATAATGCCTCAAAAAAATATTCAAAATCAATTCTTTTAAAACAAGGTTACTATAATTATCACTATGAGACATATGATACATTAAAAAATATTTATAGTATTCGTAATATTGAGGGCACTCACTACCAAACAAGAAATGATTACTACATTTATGTATATCATAAAGAAATTGGAGAAAGATATTATAAACTAATAGGACTTACTAAAACCAGTTCAAAGGAGTTATTTTAGAAATAGATTAATTAAATTTGTAGAAATTTTAAAAATTACAAAATGTCAAAAGGAATATTTAATGTACCTAAACCAGTTAATGAAAAAGTAAAATCATACATTAAAGGGAGTGAAGAAAGAAAAGAGTTAATGAAAACTTACTTAGAGATGAAGAACTCTAAAGTTAATATTCCACTTTATATTGGTGACAAAGAAATTCTTACAGATAATAAAAAAAATATCTGCCCTCCTCATGATCACAAACATTCATTGGGAGAATTTAGTATGGCAGATAAAAAAAATATTGAAGATGCTATTGACTGTGCTTTATCTGCAAAAGAAAACTGGTCAAATCTTAATTGGAATCATAGAGTTGCAATATTTTTAAAAGCAGCAGATTTACTTGCAGGTCCATATAGAGCAAAAATAAATGCAGCTACAATGTTAGCACAATCTAAAAATGTCTATCAAGCAGAAATTGATGCTGCGTGCGAATTAATTGACTTTTTAAAGTTTAATGCCGCATATGTAACTCAAATATATTCAGAACAACCAATATCTGACTCAGGAATATGGAATAGACTTGAACACAGACCTTTAGAAGGATTTGTTTTTGCAATAACTCCTTTTAACTTCACTTCAATTTGTGCTAACCTTTGTGCAGCACCTGCATTAATGGGAAATGTTATTATATGGAAACCAGCAGCGACTCAAGTTTATTCTGCTCAGATAATTATGGAATTGTTTAAAGAAGCAGGCTTACCAGATGGAGTAATTAATATGGTTCCTTCTTCTGGACCCGTTATTGGTGAAGTTGTTTTTAATCATAAAGATTTTGCCGGATTACATTTTACGGGCTCTACAAAAGTTTTTAAAGAGATATGGAAAAATATTGGAAATAATATTGACAAATACAAAAGCTTTCCAAGAATAGTTGGTGAAACAGGAGGAAAAGATTTTATTATAGCTCACGAATCAGCAAACGCTAAAGAAGTTGCTACAGGAATATCCAGAGGAGCATTTGAATATCAGGGACAAAAATGCTCTGCTGCTTCAAGAGCATATGTACCTTTAAATATTTGGGAAGATGTAAAAAAGCAAATAATTTCAGATGTAAATTCATTTAAGGTTGGAAGTCCTGAGGACCCTTCAAACTTTATCAACGCCGTTATAAGCGAAACAGCTTTTGATAAAATTTCATCATTTATTGATTATGCTAAACAACAAAGTGATGCTGAAATAATTGTTGGTGGAAACTATAATAAATCTATAGGTTATTTTATAGATCCAACTATAATTGTGACTACAAATCCAAAATTTAAAACAATGTCAGAGGAAATTTTTGGTCCTGTTATGACTATTTACGTTTATAATGAAAAAGATTGGATAGAAACATTAGCACTTGTTGATAGTACAAGTGACTATGCTTTAACTGGCGCAGTTTTCTCAAAAGATAGATATGCAATTGAGGTAGCAACTAAAAAACTAGAAAATGCTGCTGGTAATTTCTATATAAATGACAAACCTACAGGTGCTGTAGTTGGACAACAACCATTTGGAGGATCAAGATCTTCGGGAACAAATGATAAAGCAGGTTCAATATTAAATCTCTTAAGATGGGTATCTCCTAGAACTATAAAAGAAACATTTGTTCCTGCCAAAAATTATAGATACCCTTTTTTAGATTAAAAACATTATGCTTGAGCAGCAGGACCGCCAAAATTAATTGGTATCTTATTGTCAATTTCCTTAATTTCACCATTTTGATTTTCAAATTTAGAAATATTTTCAGCTAGAGCTTTCATAAGCCTTTTTGCATGCTGTGGAGTTAATATAATCCTAGACTTAACTTTTGCTTTAGGAATTCCAGGCATCATCTGAATAAAGTCTAATATAAATTCTGAAGGAGAATGATTAATAATAGCAAGATTACTATATTTTCCCTCAGCAATTTCTTCAGAAAGTTCAATATTTAATCCATCTTTTTTTTTTTCTGACATAACTTAAATTATATATTTTCCTTTATTTCTTCAACTTCAATAGTTTCAGATTGACTTTCTAAAGTATCATACTCAATTTGAGAACCGATAACAGTATCTGCAGCATCAACTAATCCAGTACCTGCCGGTATTCTCTTACCAATAATAACATTTTCTTTCAATCCAATTAATGGATCTCTTTTAGCGTTAATTGCAGCTTCATTAAGAACCTTAGTAGTTTGCTGGAAAGAGGCAGCTGAAATCCAACTATCAACTTGTAAAGATGCTCTTGTAATTCCCTGAAGAACAGGACTTGAAACAGCAGCAATAGCATCTCTAAATTCAATAATCTTACCATCTTTTCTCTTAATACGAGAGTTTTCTTCTCTTAATTCTCTAACACTAACAATTTGACCAGCTTTTAATTCAGTCGAATCACCAGAATCAGTAATAATTTTTTTACCATATAAATTATCATTATGATCCATAAACTCAGCTTTATTAACAAGTTGTTTTTCAAGGAAAAGAGTATCTCCTGAATCAATTATTTCAACTTTTCTCATCATTTGTCTAACAAGTACTTCAAAATGTTTATCATTTATTTTTACACCTTGTAATCTATATACATCCTGAATCTCATTTACTATATACTCTTGAACAGTTGTTACACCTTTAATCTTCAAAATATCAGATGGTGTAACAACACCATCACAAAGAGGTGAACCTGATTTAACAAAGTCATTTTCTTGAACTAAAATATGTTTAGAAAGTTTAATTAAGTACTTTTTGACATCATCAGTTTTTGAAGTAATTATTACTTCTCTGTTTCCTCTTTTAACTTTACCTAAAGAAACAATACCATCAATTTCAGAAACAACAGCAGGGTTAGAAGGGTTTCTTGCTTCAAACATCTCTGTAACTCTAGGCAGACCACCAGTAATATCACCAGAAGAGCCAGCAGATCTTGGGATCTTAGCAAGTATAGAACCAGCTTTTAATTTATCACCATCTTTAACAGCAATATGTGCTCCTACAGGAACGTTAAATGTTTTCTCATTACCTTTAACAACAATAGTAATCGAAGGTGATAATTTTTTATTTCTACTATCTATAATAACATTTTCCTTGTGTCCAGTTTGTTCGTCTGACTCAACTCTACAAGTAACTCCTTCTTCAATATCATTAAATCTAACTTTTCCATCAATATCTGAAACAATTACTGCATTATAAGGATCCCACTCACAAACTATATCATCTTTCTTAACCTTTCCAGATTCAATAAATATAGTAGATCCATATGGAATAATCTGAGAAGAAAGAATAAATCCATTCTTATCATCTACAATCTTTGCTTCTGCAGTTCTACTAATAACAACATTTATATTTTCACCATCCTCATTCTTAAATTTAACAGTTTTAAGATCTTCAATCTCTAATCTCCCCTCCTTTTTAACAACGATACTAGAATCAACTTCAGCTCTAGATGCTGTACCTCCAACGTGAAATGTTCTCAGAGTTAACTGTGTCCCTGGCTCACCAACTGATTGGGCAGCAACAACACCAACAGCCTCTCCAACTTGAGCTAGACGAGCTGTCGATAAAGATTTACCATAACATTTACTACAGATACCCCTTTTAGTCGCACAAGTTAAAGCAGATCTAATTTCAACAATTTCTATTCCTTCTGATTCAATTTGTTTAGCGTTATCTAAAGAAATAATATCACCTGAAGCAACAATCAATTTATTGTTTTTAAATGAATGAATATCATGCAAACTAGTTCTTCCATCAATTCTATTACTTAAAGATTCAATAATATCATCATTATTCTTAAGAGCAGATACCTCTAAACCTCTTAAAGTAGAACAATCATTTTCTGTAATAATTACATCTTGTGCAACGTCAACAAGTCTTCTAGTTAAATAACCCGCATCAGCAGTTTTAAGCGCGGTATCAGCTAGACCTTTTCTTGCACCGTGAGTGGAAATAAAGTACTCTAGAATAGAAAGACCTTCTCTAAAATTAGTAGTAATAGGATTTTCAATAATTGATTCTCCATGATCACCAGATTTTTTTGGTTTTGCCATAAGACCCCTCATTCCTGAAAGTTGTCTAATTTGTTCTTTAGACCCTCTAGCTCCGGAGTCAAGCATCATATAAACAGAGTTGAAACCTTGTTTATCAGTGCTAATATTATTCATAACAATATCAGTTAATCTAGCATTAGTAGTTGTCCATACATCAATTACTTGGTTGTATCTTTCATTATTCGTAATAAAACCCATCTGATAGTTAGACTTAATTTCATCAACTTGTATATTAGCTTTTTCAATTAAAGATTCTTTTTCAACTGGAACTAACACATCTCCTAAATTAAATGAAAGACCACCCTTAAATGCCATCTCAAATCCTATATCTTTAATTGCATCTAAAAAGTGTACAGTTTTAGCAACTCCACATATATTTAGAACATCACCAATAATATCTCTTAAAGTCTTTTTCGTTAGTAGTTTATCAATAAAACCTATTTCTTCAGGAATGTATTCATTAAATAGAACTCTACCAATAGTAGTATCCACTAATGAATACTTACCATCTCTACCTTTAGCTCTTACTTTAATAATAGCATGTAAATCTGCCTTATTTTCATTATAAGCTATTTTCACCTCTTCTAAAGAATAAAAAATCTTACCTTCTCCTCTAACTAAGTCATCTTTCATTGACTTCTTACTCTTAGTCATGTAATATAGACCTAAAACCATATCCTGTGATGGCACTGTAATAGGAGCTCCATTAGCAGGATTAAGAATATTATGAGAAGCAAGCATTAATACTTGAGCTTCTAAAATAGCTGCAGCTCCTAAAGGAAGATGTACTGCCATTTGATCACCATCAAAATCTGCGTTAAATGCTGCACATGCAAGTGGATGTAATTGTATTGCTTTTCCTTCAATCATTTTAGGTTGAAAAGCTTGTATTCCTAATCTGTGAAGTGTTGGAGCCCTATTTAATAAAACAGGGTGACCTTTCATAACATTTTCAAGGATATCCCAAACAACAGGTTCTCTGCTATCAATAATTCTTTTTGCTGATTTAACAGTTTTTACAATTCCTCTTTCCATTAACTTTCTAATGATAAAAGGCTTATATAGTTCAGCTGACATATCCTTTGGCAAACCACATTCATGCAACTTTAAGCTAGGTCCTACAACAATAACAGAACGTGCTGAATAATCAACTCTTTTTCCAAGTAAATTTTGACGAAATCTTCCCTGCTTTCCTTTTAATGAATCTGAAAGTGATTTAAGAGCTCTTTTACCATCTGTTTTTACAGCAGAAGACTTTCTTGAATTATCAAAAAGTGCATCTACGGATTCTTGTAACATTCTTTTTTCATTACGAAGAATAATATCTGGAGCATTAATTTCCATTAATCTCTTTAATCTATTATTTCTTATAATTACTCGTCTATATAAATCATTTAAATCAGATGTAGCAAATCTACCTCCATCTAATGGGACAAGTGGTCTTAATTCTGGTGGAATTACAGGTATAACCTTTACAATCATCCACTCAGGCTTATTTACCGTGTGAACTTGTGATTCCCTCATAGATTCAACAACTTGTAATCTTTTTAAAGATTCAGTTTTTCTTTGTTGAGAAGTTTCATTTGCAGCATTATGACGTAATTCATAAGAAAGCTCATCTAAATTTAGATTTGCTAACAAATCATGTAAAGCTTCAGCACCCATTTTAGCAATAAATTTGTTTGGGTCTGAGTCAGATAAATATTGATTTTCTTTAGGAAGATTATCAAGAATAGTTAAATATTCTTCTTCAGTTAAGAAATCAAGATATTTAATATTTTCTCCTTCTGCATTTAAAGCAATTTCATTTCCTTCTTGAATAACTACATATCGTTCATAATATATAATCATATCAAGTCTTTTTGAAGGAAGACCTAATAAATATCCTATTTTATTTGGAAGGGTTCTAAAATACCAAATATGAGCAACAGGAACAACAAGGCTTATATGGCCTACTCTTTCTCTTCTTACCTTTTTTTCAGTTACTTCAACACCACATCTGTCACAAACAATACCTCTGTATCTTATTCTTTTATATTTACCACAATGACACTCAAAATCTTTTGTAGGACCAAAAACTCTTTCACAAAATAACCCACCACTTTCTGGCTTATAAGTTCTGTAATTAATTGTTTCAGGTTTAACAACTTCACCAGAAGATCTCTCTAGCATATCTTCAGGAGAAGATAAACTAATTTTTATACTATTAATATCTTGAGCTTGTTTACTATTTCTGTTATTTCTCATAATTTTATTCAAATGAAATTTTTAATCCTAATCCGTTTAGTTCATGCAGTAATACATTAAATGATTCTGGAATACCAGCTTGGGGCAATTCTTTACCTTTTACAATAGCCTCAAAAGCTTGCGCTCTTCCAATTACATCATCTGACTTAAGTGTTAACATTTCTTGAAGAATGTTAGCTGCTCCATATCCTTCTAATGCCCAAACTTCCATCTCTCCAAGCCTCTGACCTCCAAACTGAGCTTTACCTCCAAGTGGTTGCTGAGTTATTAAAGAGTAAGGACCAATAGAACGTGCATGCATCTTATCATCAATTAAGTGACCTAACTTAAGCATATATATAATACCAACAGTTGCAGTTTGTTCAAATCTCTCACCAGTCCCACCATCAAATAGATAAGTTTGTCCTAATCTAGGAAGGTTGGCTTCATCTGTTTCACTATTAATCTGATCAATACTTGCTCCATCAAAAACAGGAGTAAAGTATTTTTTAGACAATTTTTGCCCTGCCCACCCTAAGATAGTTTCATAAATTTGACCTAAGTTCATTCTTGAAGGAACACCTAATGGATTAAGGATTATATCTACTGGAGTACCATCCTCTAAGAAAGGCATATCCTCATCTCTAACAACTCTAGAAACAATTCCTTTATTACCATGTCTACCGGCTAACTTATCGCCAACTTTTACTTTTCTTTTTTGAGCAATTTGAACTTTAGCAAGCTTTAAAACACCAGTTGGTAATTCATCACCTACAGAAATAGCAAATCTTTTTCTTCTGTAATCTCCAAAAACATCATTGTATTTACGAAGATAATTAGATATAATTAAATTTACTAAAACATTTATATCATCACTAGATGTCCACTTATGTGGGTCAACCATAGTAAAGTCAATATTTATTAATATTTTTTTAGTAAACTTGGTACTCTTGGATACAACTATTTCACCAAGAATATTTTTCACACCTTTTGCTGCTTTTCCACCTATAACATTATAAAGCTTAGTCGCTAACAAATTTTTCAATGCATCTGCGTCTTTATGAAAGTTAGAATCAATTTTTTCTAAATCAACTTTATCTTGACTTTTTGCTCTCCTATCTTTAACAGTTTTAGAAAACAATGACTTACCAATTACAACACCTTGATTCGATGGCTTTGTTTTTAAAGAAGCATCCTTAACATCTCCAGCTTTTTCACCAAAAATAGCACGTAATAACTTTTCTTCAGGCGTAGGATCTGATTCTCCTTTTGGAGTTATTTTCCCAATCAATATGTCCCCAGTACTAACATGAGCACCAACACGAACCATACCGTTTTCATCTAAATCTTTTGTAGCTATTTCACTAATATTAGGAATATCTGCAGTTAACTCTTCAGCACCTCTTTTTGTTTCCCGCACATTAACCACATGTTCAGCAATATGAAGTGAAGTAAACAGATCTTCTCTAACAACACGCTCTGAAAGTATAATAGCATCTTCAAAATTATAACCCTTCCATGGCATAAAAGCAACTTTTAGATTTCTTCCAATTGCTAATTCACCATTTTCAGTTGCATATCCTTCACATAGAACCTGACCCTTTTTAACTTTATCTCCAGCTCTAACAATTGGCTGTATATTTATGCATGTTCTTTGGTTAGTTTTTTGAAACTTGGTTAAATAATATGTTTTAACATTATCATCAAAACTAGTTACATCCTCAACTTTAGATCTCTTATATTCAATAATTATTTTCTTAGCATCAACATAGGTAACTGTACCTTCACCTTCTGCATTAATCATCGTTCTTGAATCTTTGGCAACATGTGGTTCTAAACCAGTACCAACGATAGGAGCGTCAGTTCTTAAGAGAGGAACAGCCTGCCTCATCATATTAGACCCCATTAATGCTCTATTGGCATCATCGTGCTCTAAGAAAGGAATAAGAGATGCTGCAATGGATGCAATTTGATTTGGAGCAACATCCATCATAGTTACAGAATTAGGCTCTGCAACAAGATAATCATGCTCTCTTCTAGATTTTATTCTTTCATTAGAAAAACTTCCTTTGTCGTTAAGAGGTGAATTTGCTTGAGCAATTATGTGTCCTTCTTCTTGCTCTGCAGTCATATACTTTGGATCAGTATTAACATCAACAACTCCATCAACAGATTTCCTGTAAGGAGTTTCAATAAATCCAAGATCATTTACTTTAGCATAGACGCAAAGAGATGATATAAGACCAATATTTGGTCCCTCTGGTGTTTCAATAGGACATAATCTTCCATAATGAGTATAGTGAACATCTCTAACTTCAAAACCAGCTCGTTCTCTCGTTAATCCACCAGGCCCTAAGGCAGATACTCTTCTTTTATGTGTTACTTCAGCTAATGGATTAGTTTGATCCATAAACTGAGATAACTGGCTTGTTCCAAAAAATGAATTAATTACTGCAGATAAAGTCTTTGCATTAATTAAATCAATTGGAGTAAAAACCTCGTTATCTCTAACATTCATTCTTTCTCTGATAGTTCGTGCCATTCTACTTAAACCAACACTAAACTGGTTAGAAAGTTGCTCACCAACAGTTCTAACTCTTCTGTTACTTAAATGATCAATATCATCAACATCAACTTTAGAGTTGACTAGTTTAATCAAATTACTGATAATTGAAACAATATCTTCATTTGTTAAAACATGTTTATCTAAGCTAACATCTAATCCTAATCTTCTATTAATTCTAAATCTTCCAACATGGCCTAAACTATACCTTTGATCAGAGAAAAATAATTTATCAATAATTCCTCTTGCAGTTTCATCATCTGGAGCTTCAGCGCTTCTTAACTGTCTGTAAATATGACGAACAGCTTCTACTTCTGAATTTGATGGATCTTTTTGTAAAGTATTATGAATTAGTGCGTGATCGCCAACCATTTCTCCTTCTTTATGAAGAAGAATTGTTTCTGTACCAGAGTTAACAATTTCTAAAATATGACTATTTTCTAAAATTGTATCTCTCTCTAATATAACTTCATTTCTTTCAATGGGAACTAATTCACCAGTATCTTCATCAACAAAATCATCTACCCATGATTTTAACACACGAGCTGCTAATTTTCTCCCAACAACTCTTTTTAAACCACTTTTAGACACTTTAACTTCATCAGCCAAACCAAAAATCTCTAAGATATCTCTATCACTCTCATATCCTATGGCTCTTAATAAAGTGGTTACTGGTAATTTCTTTTTTCTATCAATGTAAGCATACATTACATTATTTATATCAGTAGTAAATTCAATCCATGAACCTTTAAAAGGAATTACTCTAGCGGAATAAAGCTTTGTACCATTAGAATGAAAACTTTGACCAAAGAATACACCTGGTGATCTGTGTAATTGAGATACAACAACTCTTTCAGCTCCATTAATAACAAATGTTCCTTTTGGGGTCATAAAAGGAATATTTCCGAAATAGACATCTTGAATTATTGTTTCAAAATCTTCATGTTCAGGATCAGTACAGTATAACTTAAGTTTTACCTTCAAAGGAACTTTAAAAGTAAGACCTCTATTAATACATTCTTCAATTGAGTATCTTGGAGGGTCAATGGTGTAATCAATAAACTCTAAAACAAAATTATTTCTAGAATCAGTAATAGGAAATAATTCTGTGAAAGTTTTATATAATCCTTCATTAATTCTTTCATCTAAAGTTGTTCCTGTTTGAAAAAAAGACTGAAAACTTACTAACTGTATATCTAAAAAATCAGGATAATTTACTTGATTTTTAATTGATGCAAAATTTATTCTTGGTGTATTATTAGTATTCAAAGCATTAAGATTTTAATTACAAAAAATGATAAAATAAAAAACGAAAAATGGTTTAACTCTTATTTTAAAAATAAGAGTTAAACCTTTTTATAAAACTTTAAGCTTATTTAAGCTCCACTACCGCTCCAGCTTCCTCAAGAGATTTCTTGATTCCTTCTGCTTCATCCTTGCTAACTCCTTCCTTAACAGCTTTGGGAGCGCTATCAACAATATCTTTAGCATCCTTTAGACCAAGACCTGTTAATTCTTTAACAGCCTTAACAACTTTTAATTTAGATGCTCCTGCTTCTTTAAGAATAACATCAAACTCAGACTGCTCTTCAGCTGCTTCTCCGCCACCTGCTGCAGGTCCTGCTGCTACTGCAACTGCTGCTGCTGCTGGTTCAATACCATATTCATCTTTTAAAATATTTGCTAACTCAGTTACATCTTTAACTGATAGGTTAACTAAATCTTCTGCGAACTTTTTTAAATCTGCCATATTTTCTATTTATTTAATTATTTATTTATTTAATGTTGGAAGCATTATTTTTTATTTTTTTTCAGCTAAAGCTTTTACAATCCCTGATAAAGTTTGACTACTTGATTGAAGTGAAGAAATAACATTTTTAGCTGGAGATTGAAGAAGTGAAATAATATCTGCAATTAATTCATTCTTAGATTTAAGATTAGCAAGAATAGATAAATTATCATCTCCAATATAAAACTCTTGTTCTATATGAGCAGCTTTTAATAACGGTTTATCATGTTTTTTTCTAAAATCCTTAATTATTTTTGCTGGGGCATTAGCAGATTCAGAGAATATTAAAGAAGTGTTTCCTTTTAGCACATCAGTTAATTTATCAAAATTAACACTGTTCTTATCAAAAGCTTTCTTTAATAAAGTGTTTTTAACAACTTGTATTGATACATTTTGCTTGAAACACATTCTTCTTAAGCTACTATTTTGCTCTGCAGTTAGTCCAGAGATATCTGCTAGATAAAAATTCTCATTTTCATCAAGCATTTTATTTAACACTTCTATTAACTGATTTTTTTCTTGTTTGTTCATTATTTAATTTTCTAAATTTTTTAAAAAATACTTGTATCAATTGATAGACCTAGACCCATTGTACTAGACATTGTAATACTTTTTATATACGTTCCCTTAGATGAAACTGGTTTTAATTTATTAATAGTTTGCAAAAGCTCATCAGCATTTTCAGAAATTTGCTTTGCATCAAAAGAAACTTTACCAATTGAAGCATGAATTATCCCCGTTTTATCAACTTTAAAATCAATCTTACCTTTTTTGACATCAGTAACAGCTTTACCAATATCCATAGTAACAGTTCCTGACTTAGGATTAGGCATTAGTCCTCTAGGGCCAAGAATTCTACCAATAGGGCCAATTTTCCCCATAACAGCAGGCATTGTTACTATAACATCAACATCTGTCCATCCAGACTTAATTTTATCAATATATTCATCAAGACCAACATAGTCAGCACCAGCTTTCTTAGCTTCCTCTTCTTTGTCAGCAGTAACTAAAGCTAAAACTTTTAAAGTTTTACCAGTTCCATGAGGAAGAGATGCTACTCCTCTTACCATTTGATTTGCTTGCCTTGGATCTACACCAAGTCTAACAGCTAAATCAACAGATTCATCAAACTTAGCACTTGCATTATCTTTTACTAAACTAGATGCGTCTAACAAGTTAAATGACTTATTTAAATCTACTTTCGCAATTGCTTCTTTTCTATTCTTACTTATCATAATAAATTATTAATTTTCAATTGGCATTTCCCCTATAACAGTTATCCCCATACTTCTTGCGGTACCTGCAATCATCATCATAGCAGATTCAATTTTAAACGCATTTAAGTCTGTCATTTTATCATCTGCTATGGTTTTAATTTGATCCCAGCTTACGCTAGCAACTTTATCTCTATTAGGCTCGCCTGATCCCTTTTTCTTTTTGGCAGCCTCAAGCAGCTGTGAAGCAGCTGGAGCTGTCTTAATAATAAATTCAAAAGATTTATCAGCAAAAACAGTAATCACAACAGGAACTATCTTCCCTTGTTTTTCTTTAGTTCTAGCGTTAAATTGTTTACAAAATTCCATAATGTTAACACCCTTAGCTCCAAGTGCAGGACCAACAGGAGGTGCAGGATTTGCACTACCACCTCTAATTTGTAATTTGATTATACCTGTGATTTGTTTTGCCATATTATTATATTTTTTCTACTTGCATAAAGTTTAATTCTAGTGGAGTTTTTCTTCCAAAGATTTTAACCATTAATTTTAATTTTTTCTTTATTTCATCAATACCTTCAATTTCAGCATGAAAACTATTAAAAGGACCATCTATAACTTTGATTGTTTCACCAACAATAAAAGGAATATTAACTTCTTCATCAGAAATAGCCATTTCATCAACACGACCTAGAATTTTATTAATTTCTGCCTTTCTCATAGGAACTGGAACACCACCCTTTGTAGCTCCGAGAAAACCCAGAACATTAGTTATATTTTTTAAAATATGAGGAACTTCACCTGACAAATTTGCTTCAACTAAAACATATCCAGGGAAAAAATTTCTTTCTTTAGCAACTTTTTTACCATTTCTAATTTGGTATACTTTTTCAGTTGGAACAAGAATTTGAGAAACATTATCAGAAAGATTAAGCCTATCAATTTCTTTTTCAATAAAAGCAACAGTCTTTTTTTCTTTCCCCCCCATAACTCTTAATACATACCAATCTTTATTTTTAACTTCTTCTGTCATATATATGTATAAATGTTAACTAAAAAAACTATAAAACACCTTCATCAGATTACTGAAGATCGAGTCCATAAAATAAATAATCAATGCAATAATTACTGTTGCTATTGCAACAACAATCGAACTATTTTGTAATTCAGACCAAGTTGGCCAAGAAACTTTATTTACAAGCTCGTCAAAAGAATCTTTAATATATCCAGTAATTTTTGTCATTTTTCTTTATTCATTTTGTGCACGGGTGGAGAGACTCGAACTCCCAGCCAATGGTTTTGGAGACCACTACTCTACCAATTGAGCTACACCCGTTTAAATAACAAAAGAAAAAGCCAAAGCTTTCTTTTGTTATAAAAACTAATGTTAATTACAATATTTTTGTAATCTGTCCAGCTCCAACAGTTCTACCTCCTTCTCTAATTGCAAATCTTAAGCCTTCGCTCATTGCAACAGTACTGATTAATTCAACAGTAATTGTTAAATTATCTCCAGGCATAACCATTTCAGTTCCTTTTGGCAAAAATATCTCACCAGTTACATCTGTTGTTCTGATGTAAAATTGAGGACGATATTTGTTATGGAACGGAGTATGACGACCACCCTCTTCTTTTTTCAAAATATAAACTTCAGCTTCAAATTTATCATGAGGCTTAACAGATCCTGGCTTACAAATAACCATTCCTCTCTTAATATCAGCTTTTTCAATTCCTCTTAAAAGAATACCAACATTATCTCCAGCTTCACCTCTGTCTAATATTTTTCTAAACATTTCAACACCAGTTACAGTAGAAGTTAATTTTTCTGCACCCATTCCGATAATATCAACTGTATCTCCAGTATTTGCAACACCAGTTTCAATTCTACCAGTTGCTACAGTTCCTCTACCAGTAATAGTAAATACATCTTCAATAGGCATTAAGAAAGGTTTTTCATTATCTCTAACAGGCTCAGGGATCCAAGAATCAACAGCAGCCATTAATTCATCAATTTTACCAACCCATTCAGCATCACCATTTAAAGCTCCTAAAGCAGATCCAGTAATAATTGGCGTATTATCACCATCGTAATCGTAAAAAGATAAAAGCTCTCTTAATTCCATTTCAACTAGCTCTAATAACTCTTCATCATCAACCATGTCAGCTTTGTTCATAAACACAACAATACTAGGCACACCAACTTGTCTAGCAAGTAAGATATGTTCTCTAGTCTGAGGCATAGGACCATCAGTAGCAGCACAAACTAAAATAGCACCGTCCATTTGAGCCGCACCAGTAACCATGTTTTTTACATAATCGGCGTGACCAGGACAATCTACGTGAGCATAATGTCTGTTCTCTGTTTCATATTCAACATGAGAAGTGTTAATTGTTATTCCTCTTTCTTTCTCTTCCGGCGCATTATCAATCGTGTCAAAGTCACGAACCTCTGCACCTCCTTTTAGAGCAAGTACTTTTGTAATACCAGCTGTTAAAGTTGTTTTTCCATGGTCAACATGACCAATAGTACCAATGTTCAAGTGTGGCTTGGTACGATTAAAATTTTCTTTTGCCATTTTTGTTAAATTTAATTAATAATTTATTACTATTTACTTCTACATCTAAACATCTTACTCTACTATCTCTTAAAGAGCCAATGACGGGAATTGAACCCGTGACCTCTTCCTTACCAAGGAAACGCTCTGCCCCTGAGCTACATCGGCTAGTAAAGCATTGAGCGAGAGACGGGGCTCAAACCCGCGACCCTCAGCTTGGAAGGCTGACGCTCTATCAACTGAGCTACTCTCGCATTACCAAATTATAAAGTGGGGGGAACAGGATTCGAACCTGTGAAGGCGTAGCCAGCAGATTTACAGTCTGCCCTCGTTGACCGCTTGAGTATCCCCCCTGTAAAAGAGCCGATGGAGGGACTCGAACCCACGACCTGCTGATTACAAATCAGCTGCTCTAGCCAGCTGAGCTACATCGGCTTATTTTTTTTACTTATAATTTATATTATCTAAAGAACAACTCCATAAAATGGGCTGCAAATTTATTAAATTTTTAATACAAACAACAAAAATTTTGATTTTTTTAATCTAAAAAAACGGTAATAAAAATATGTCAAAAATTTAAACAATCATTTCATTAATTTTAATAGAAATAAAAATCATGCTCTTGGGTGTGCTTGTTCATAAACAGACTTCAACTTTTCTACTGTATTGTGCGTGTAAATTTGTGTCGCGCTTAGACTAGAATGACCAAGAATCTCTTTAATTGCGTTAATATCAGCACCATTGCTTAACATATGTGTGGCGAATGAATGCCTTAAAACATGAGGACTTCTCTTTTTAACACTAGAAACTAAACTTATGTAATAATTTACTATTCGATAAACTTTTTTGGGATAGAGTTTCTTTTTTAACAAATTTGAAAACAAATAATCTTTAATTTTATAATTTTTAATAAATAAATCAAGTTTTGACAATAAATCAAAAGAAAGAGGAACAAAACGCTCTTTATTTCCCTTTCCAAGCACTTTTAAAGAGCAATTTTTAAAATCTAAATTATGAGTTTTAATTTCTATTAACTCTGATAGCCTGATACCAGTCAAATAAAAAACTTCAATAATAAGCAAATCTCTATCGCCAATAAATCCATCATCAAAATATTTTTTATCTAATAATTGATTTAAATCGATTTGCTCAACAATACTTGGTAACTTTCTTGAACTCTTAGGCGAAATAATTTTCAAAGTAGGGTTAAAACTAATTAAATCAGAAATTTCTAAAAACTTAAAGAAAGATTTTAAAGATGAAATTTTACGATTTATTGTTCTTGAAGTTAACCCACTTTCAAAAAGAAAAGTAATCCAATTTCTTATAAGCTTAAAACTTATATCCTCAACTGATTCAGTAGATGAGTAATCATTTAAAAACGAGAAAAACTGATTTAAATCAGTTTTATATGAAGTTACAGTGTGTTGCGAAAGTCTTTTTTCAGACTCAATATATCTAATAAATTTTCTTATAAACATAAAAGACCTTTAATTCATGTAAATGTATGAATAAAAGGTCTTAATAATAAGAGTTTGTATGGCTAAATTAATCCATACTATTTAAAAGATTCTCAGAGTATACTGCTTTTTGTCTTTGAACTCTCAATCTCTCAGATTTTTTTATGTACTGCTTTTTTTGTCTAACAGTTTTAAGTGTACCAGTTTTAAGGAATTTTCTTTTAAAACGCTTTAAAGCTCTATCTATATTTTCACCGTCTTTTACTGGAATAACTAACATAATATTATTTTAAATTTAAGACTGCAAAAGTATAAATATCTTTAAGAATAACAAACAAAAAGAAATTTTCTTTAATAAAACCAAAAAAAGAATAACTCAAATTTAAAATCTAGCAATTATATAAAGAAATAATATTCTTTGAGTACTTTAAAATATTTTGATTTCCATTTAAGGAATCTAAGCTTATAACAAAAGCAAAACCAGCAACGTTTGCATTACTAGAGCTAACAAGCTCAGCGGCAGCTAATGCTGTACCTCCAGTAGCCAAGAGGTCATCATGAATTAACACGTTCCAGTTTTCTTTAATATCATCAGCATGAATTTCAACCTCAGAACTACCATATTCTAAATCGTAACTATATTTTAATGTTTTTAAAGGAAGTTTACCAGATTTTCTAATAGGTACAAATGGAATATTTAATCTATTAGCAAGCATAAAGCCAAAAAGAAAACCTCTACTCTCAACGCCAACAATCGCATCAATATTTAACACTTTTAATCTGTTAACAAATTCATCAATAATCAAATTAGTTAAATTTGGGTCCAAAAGCACAGAAGTGATGTCCTTAAAATTAACACCTTTAATAGGAAAATCTAAAACAGTTCTTATTGATTTTTCAATTTGTTGAGAAATTATCATTATTTATATTTTTTTATTTCTCCGCTCTTTAATCTATTTAAATAAGAATTCAAATCAATTTTAACCTCCTTAGATAGAATTAGTAATCCAATAATATTTGGAAAAGCCATAGCTAAAATCATCATATCTGAAAAATCTAACACTGCACCTAGTTTTACTGATGAACCAACAATTATAAAAAGTAAAAAAATAAATTTATATGAATATTCAGACAATTTACTTTTACCAAATAAAAACTCCCATGATTTTAATCCATAATAAGACCATGAAATCATAGTTGAAAAAGCAAATAAAAATATCGCTATTACAAGAAGATAAGGAAACCATGAAAAAACAGAACCAAAAGCCTTTGAAGTCATCTGAGCCCCTTCCAAACCATCAACATTATACATTCCTGTAAAAATAATAACTAAGGCAGTCATAGTACAAATCACAACAGTATCAATAAAAGGCTCCAGTAAAGAAACAATCCCCTCAGAAACAGGCTCTTTTGTTTTTGCAGCAGAATGTGCAATAGCAGCAGAACCAACTCCAGCTTCATTTGAGAAAGCAGCTCTTCTAAACCCCTGAATTAAGACACCAATAACACCTCCAAATGCAGCATCAGGAGCAAAAGCTCCATTAAAAATTAAAACAAAGACATTACCAACTTCTGAAATATTTATTAAAATAATAATTAGAGCAGTACCAACATAAAGTAAAGCCATAAGTGGAACAATTTTCTCGGTAACATTAGCAATACTTTTAATTCCTCCGATAATAACAACTCCAACTAAAAAAGCTAAAATCAGTCCAAATAAAGGACCATTTCCAGCTAAAACGGGAAATTGACCTGAAAGTTGAGCATATGCTTGGTTAGCTTGAAACATGTTACCTCCACCAAAAGAACCTCCAATACACAACACAGCAAACATTACAGCAAGAAATTTTCCAAATATTGGCATTTTATATTTAGCTAAACCATCACGCAAATAATACATTGGGCCACCTGAAACTTCTCCATTCGCATCTAACTTTCTATACTTTACTCCTAAAGTACATTCAACAAACTTTGATGACATCCCAAGCAAACCTGCAACTATCATCCAAAAAGTTGCCCCAGGACCTCCTACTGAAATAGCAATTGCAACACCAGCAATATTTCCTAAACCGACAGTTGCCGAAAGAGCTGTTGTTAAAGCTTGGAAATGAGAAACCTCACCTTTATCTTCAGGATCATCATAATCTCCTCTAACCAAACTTAAAGCATGCTTAAAACCTCGGAAATTTATAAACTTCATTCTGAAAGTAAAAAACAGAGCTCCAAAAACTAACCAAAGGACTACAATAGGAATATCTGCTCCGATATCAAAGCCAAAAAATTTCAATGGATCCCAAAAAATCACAGGTACTAAATAGTCAGAGACTAAAGGTTTAAAAAAACTATCAATTTTATCACTTAAAGAATCAGCTTTAGAATTTATAAATGAAGTGAGTAGTAAAATAAGTAATGATATTTTTTTATTCATATTTGATTATTTGTTAATTGATTTTTTATTATTTCTAAACTTTCTAAAAAAGAATGAGGACGATAATTTAAATCATTAATAGCTTTATCTAAAACAAATCCAGTTTTTATAGGTCTTTTAGCTAGCTGATTTAATTTAGAGGAGTGACTTCTTTCTATCATTTTAGTATTTAAATTAAAAAATTCTGCAACAGATACAACCATATCGTAAATACTCATTATGTCTTTTCCTGAGACATTAAATACTCCATAAACTTTTTCTTTTGCTGCAAAAAGACATGCAGCAGCAAGATCTTCAGCAAATGTTGGTGCTCTATAGTGATCATCAATTATACTTAATTTTTGACCTTTTTCAAGAGATTCTTTAGCCCATAAAATAATATTATTTCTACTTAAGTTATTTCCAACACCAAAAAGAATAATAGTTCTTAAAATACTAGATTTAACGTTATGATTTTTCAATAAAATTTCAGAATTTAATTTCGAAAAACCATAATAAGATAAAGGATTAGAAGAATCATCTTCAGAGTAAGGACCGTTTTCTCCATCAAAAATAAAATCTGTTGAGATATGGATTAAATGTGCATTAATACTTAGACAGGCATTAGCTAAAAATCCAACAGCATTTGTATTAATTTTATCACATTCCTCTTTCATTTCTTCACATAAATCGACATTAGTCATAGCAGCTGTATTAATAACGACATCAGGAGAAAACTTATTAATTGCAAAGCGGACTTGATCTTCACTAGTGATATCTAGAGAGAAATATCTATAATGACTAATATTTAAATTATTAGATCTATCTATTCCCTTTGAGGTTGCAATAATATCTATCTTATCTTTAATAGCTAAAGAAATTATTTTTTGAGCTAATAAACCATTAGATCCTGTAATTAAAATCTTCATCTACGATATTTTTGGCTTAATTAAGTATAATATAAAATAAACTAAAATAGGAGAACCTATACCAACAAGTAACGTGATAAAAAAAAGCAATCTAATTCCTGAGACATTTAAATCAAATTTAAAGGCTACCCATGAACAGACTCCAAGAAATTTAGATTCTTCTAAAAACATTAATTGATTAATTTATTTTTAAGATTTACTATTTCGATTATTATATTATTTTCCATGTCTAAAATATTTTTTTCAAGTTTTAAAATTTGATGTTCAACTTTCAAAATCTGATATTCAAGTTCGATAATTTTATCTTGTTTCTTCTTAGACTTTTGAATATCAATTATTAACCATGCAAAAGCAACTAGTTCAATAATAATTAATAAAATAGTGAGGCTTAGTTGAATATCCATAGTTTATAAATCAAAAACTGATCTTCTTTTTCTAAATTTAAACATAATTCTTAATTTTAAAATAAATACCATTATTAAATAAATAAGCACAGTAAAAGCATTTACAAATGCAGCGTAAATAAAAAAAAGACGAATAAAAGAAGCTTTTATTCCGACTTTAGAACTCCACCATGAGCTTACACCGAAAAATTTAATCTCAAAAAAGTTACGAAGTATTTTAAACATTTATTGTGCAATTTAAAGAAATTAGGAAAGAAATAATAAGAATTTAATCAAATTAATTAATTTTAAAAAATGTTTTTTATAATTTCAAAAATACTAGCTTTTTTAATCAAACCAACCTTTTGGATATTAGGCTTACTTATTTTCTCAATTTTCAAAAAAAATAAAAGAAAATATTACATTATAATTACGACCTTATTATATATATTTTTCACAAATGAATTTATATACAACGAAGCTGCTAGGTGTTGGGAAGAACCATCAAAAGATATTAAAATATTAGACGAGAAGTACGATATTGGAATCGTTCTTGGAGGTTTTAGTGACTTTGACAGCATCACTCAAAAACATAATTTCAAAAAAGAGGCAGATAGATTTATTTATACATTTCAACTCTACAACAGAGGGATTATAAAAAAGATATTAATTAGTGGTGGAAATGGAAGACTTTCAAAAAGCAATTTCAAAGAAGCCGAAACAATTCAAAAATTTTTAATTAATAATTCTGTAAATAAAAAAGATATTATAATAGAGTCTGAATCAAGAAATACAAAAGAAAATGCTTTTTACAGCGCACATATTATAAAAGAAGATTCAAAAGTTATATTAATTACAAGCGCAACTCACATGAAAAGAGCTTTACTATGTTTTAAAAGAGCAGGAGTTCAGGTGACTGCTTTTCCTGTAGATAATATGCTAAGCTATAGAAGTATAGACCCTTCACATATTTTACTTCCAAAAGCAAGAGTATTAGAATATTGGGAAGAATTGATACATGAAATAATTGGATATTTAGTATATTATATTTACTTATAACTTAGAAATATAAGTAGCCATCTGCATTTGCACATCTAATGCTGCTTCTCTAGATTTTACTGCAAAATCTAATCCAGAACCAGCATAAATTATTGACCTTGAAGAGTTAACTATTAGCCCACAATCTTTAATCATCCCTTTTTCAACAACATCTTTTAAACTTCCCCCTTGAGCACCAATGCCAGGAACTAAAAGAAAATGATTTGGAATAATTTTTCTGATTTCTTCTAAATATTGAGGATTGGTTGCCCCAACAACGTACATTAAATTATTTTCACTTCCCCATTTTGAAGATGTATCTAAAACGTGTTTATAAAGAGAATAATTATCAAATTTTAAATGTTGAAAATCTGATGATCCAATATTTGAGGTAAGAGCAAGTAAAATCACCCATTTATCATCAAAACTTAAAAACGGTTTTACTGAATCAGAGCCCATGTAAGGATTTACTGTTATTGAATCAAAATTTAAATTTTCGAAAAAAGCTTTAGCATACATTTTAGAAGTATTACCTATATCCCCCCTTTTTGCATCAGCAATAGTAAATATATCATTAGGAATATAATCAAGAGTTTTTTGCATAGATAACCACCCATCAATTCCATTACTTTCATAAAATGCTGTATTAATTTTATATGCAATACATAAATCTTTTGTAGCATCAATTATAGCTTTATTAAATTCAAAAATTGGATCATCTAAATTTAGCAAATGGGATGGTATTTTACTTAGATCACTATCTAAACCAATACACAGAAAGGTTTTTTTAGATTTAATTTGCACTATAAGTTTACCTCTATCCATTTGAAGTTCCTTCTTTTAGCTTTTCAGCATTTTCTGCCAATTGCAATTCATCAATAAACTCTTGAATATCACCACCTGTAACGGCCTGCAAATTATATTTTGTCAAACCTATTCTATGCTCAGTTACTCTTCCTTGAGGATAATTATACGTTCGTATTTTTGCGGATCTATCTCCTGAGGAAACCATAGTTTTTCTGTGTTTAGCATCTTCTTCTAATTTCTTTTGCAATTCAATTTCATAAATTCTAGATCTTAAAACTTTTAATGCCTTATCATAATTCTTATGTTGAGATTTCTGATCTTGACATTGAGCCACGACTCCAGTTGGAACATGTGTTAATCGTACGGCAGAATATGTTGTATTTACAGATTGTCCTCCAGGACCAGAAGAGCAGTATGTATCTTTTCTTATATCACTTGTTTTTAACTCAACATCAAACTCTTCAGCTTCAGGCAAAACAATTACAGAAGCTGCAGAAGTATGTACTCTTCCTTGTGTTTCAGTTTGAGGAACTCTCTGAACACGATGAACACCGGATTCAAATTTTAACTGTCCATAAACATCATCTCCTGAGATATTAAAAATAATCTCTTTATATCCTCCAGCAGTTCCCTCTGCTATATCAACTAAATCAGTTGACCAACCTTTTGATTGTGCAAAAGCACTATACATTTTAAAAAGATCCCCAGCAAAAAGACTAGCCTCATCTCCACCAGAACCAGCTCTAATTTCCATTACAGCATTTTTAGAGTCAGCTGGATCTTTCGGGATTAATAAAACTTTAATTTCCTCTTCAATAGGATTAACTTTAGGTAAAAGTTCGTCAAGTTCCATTTTAGCCATCTCCTTCATCTCTGCATCAGTACTAGAGGAAACAATTTCTTTGGCCTCAGAAATATTTGACATTATATTTTTATAAATCTTAAATATTTTTATGATTGGATCTAAATCTTTATACTCTTTGCTTAACTGAATATAGATTTTCATATCGTTCATAGCATTAGCCGAAGAAATTAATTTTTCTACTTCTATATATCTAACATTTATTGCTTCTAATTTATCTAACATATTAATATATAAATTCTCCGTGTTTGGATTTAATTGTTAATTTTTTTGAATTGTGGCTTTCAACTCTTCCAATAATTTTGGCTTCAACATTAAAAGAATTAGATATATCTATAATTGAATTAGCAATATTTTCATTTACATATAATTCCATTCTATGCCCCATATTAAAAACTTTGTACATTTCTTTCCAATCAGTATTTGATTCGTTTTGGATTAATTCAAATAGTAATGGAGTGTCAAACATATTATCTTTAATGATATGAAGATTATCAATAAAATGTAAGATTTTAGTTTGTGCCCCGCCACTACAATGAATCATACCATCAATTTTTCCTTTGTGTAATTCAATAATTTTTTTAATTATTGGACCATATGTTCTTGTAGGAGACAAAACTAACTTACCAGCATCAAGATCTGAACCAATAATTTTATCGGTAAGACTCTTAGAGCCAGAATAAATTAAATCATTTGGAATATTTGGATCAAAACTTTCAGGATATCTATTAGCAAGTACCTTTGAAAAAACATCATGTCGTGCAGATGTTAAACCGTTACTTCCCATTCCTCCGTTGTACTCATTTTCATATGAAGATTGGCCAAATGAAGATAGACCAATAATAACGTTACCTTTTTTAATATTACCATTATCAATAACTTCTGACCTTTTCATTCTTGCAACAACTGTAGAATCAACAATTATTGTCCTAACAAGGTCTCCAACATCAGCAGTTTCTCCACCAGTAGATATTATATTGAATCCGTAATTTTTATATTCTTCTAACAACTCTTGAGTACCATTAATTATTTTAGATATAACAGATCCAGGGATGACATTTTTATTTCTTCCAATTGTTGAAGAAAGCATAATATTATCTATCGCACCAACACAAAGTAAATCATCAATATTCATAACAATTGAATCTTGAGCAATACCTTTCCAAACAGATAGATCCTCTGTTTCTTTCCAATACATATAAGCTAAAGAAGATTTTGTTCCAGCACCATCTGCATGCATTACTAAACAATAATCCTCATCATTAGTTAAATAATCTGGAACAATTTTACAGAATGATTTTTCAAATAAACCCTTATCTACATTTTTTATTGCATCATGAACATCCTCCTTGTCAGCAGAAACTCCTCTTTGACTATATCTGTTATCTGTCATCTTTTTAAATAAAAAAGCATCCATAGACAGGATGCTTTTTTCTATTTATTAAAAAATTATTTTTTAATATTTTTTTCGGAAACGTAATCTTCACTCAAAACTTTAAAAGATGTTCTTCTATTATATTGATGAGCTTTCTTTTTATTTTTTCTGAATTTAATTTTATTAATGTAAGATTTTGTTAATACATCTCCTTCCTTAAATCTGCCATTATCCTTCTCAATAACAAAAGGCTCTGTCTCTCCTGCACCAACAGCTTTAAGTTGTCCCTTATCAATTCCTAGAGAAAGAAGATAGTTAATACATGCATCTGCTCTCTTTTGAGATAATATTAAATTACTACTGTTATCTCCAACAAAATCGGTGTGAGATTTTAATTCTATAACAACATTTAAATTATCATTTAAGGCTTCTGCTAATATATCCAGATCTTCTTTAGATTTATCTCTAAGATTCGATTTAGCAAAATCATATTCGATTCTTGGAAGAATAATTTCTTTTTTCACAGGGTCAAGAATTGGATCAATAATAAAAACTTTATTAAACTCTATACCAACAGTTGTCTCAGTAAATTTTTTATTTAAATAGCCGTTGTTAGAAACAAGTAATTCGTAAGAAGTCAAAGGTTTAAGATTAAAATTATATGACCCAGTATTATCAGTAATTGTCTCATATGCTTTACCATCACTTCCTGACAACTTAACATTAGCGTTTGTTATAATTGCTCCAGTTTTAGAATCAGTTACTACACCCCTTAAAGAGAAAACTAGAGGAGGAAGTTCAAATTGATAAATATCATCTCCACCTTTCCCTCCGTCTCTATCTGATGTTAGATATCCTCTTTCTCCAGAAGCCTCAATAATCATACCAAAATCATCTCCAGATGAATTTACTGGAGATTTCAGATTAATTATGTTAGAATAAGCACCATTTTCATCCTCAACAGATTTAAAAATATCCATTCCTCCCATTCCAATATGACCATTTGAAGCAAAATACAAAGAAGCATCATTATGAAGAAAGGGAAACATTTCATCACCACTTGTATTAACTGCAGGACCTAAGTTTATTGGCAAACTCCATTTTCCTCTTTGTTCTTTTTTAACCATCCATAAATCTTTACCCCCATAACCACCTGATATATCAGATGAAAAAATTAAAAAAGTTTCATCACCATTTAAGGCTGGATGTCCTGCAGTACCTAAACTATCAATTTTAATTTGGAGCTTTTTTGGCTCACCCCAGACCTTACCTTTTCTAGTTGAAATAAATATACTACAACCTTCTGCCTTCTTTTTTTCAACATTACACTTTGTAAAATACATATTTGTACCTCTTTTATTCAAAAACACAGAACCCTCATTTGAGCTTGTGTTAATTGGCTCAGCAGTCAACATAGGAACACTCCATTTTCCTTTTTTATTTATTCTTGAAGAATAAATATCTGTAAAACTTTCTCCTGTTCTGTCATCCACTTTAGAAGAAAGACCTCCAGTTCTAGATGATGTAAAGTAAAGCTCTGTATAATCCTCGTTTCCAAAAGAAGGTGAAAAATCACCAAACCTTGAATTAACAAGAGGCATTATTTCTACTTTATATCTAGTAGGATTGTCTAACCAATTAGTTGCAAACTCACAAGACCTCAAGCCTTTCTCTCCACGTGTATCTGATGGGTTTAACTGTATAAATTTCTGATATTGAATTTTAGCTTCTTCATATTCTTTATTCATTCTTAGCATGTCAGCATATAACAAATACACACTTACGTCTGGGTATTTTGCTTTAATTGCTCTCTTGTAGTATGATTCAGCTCTATTAATATTTCCTGAAAGCCTATAACATTCAGCTTGCTTAAATATTATCTCTGATTTAAGAGCTCTATTTTTAGTTTTTTGATAAACCTTCTTATATAGTTCAGCAGCTTTAGTGAACTGCTCAGCTTCAAACAATTGATTTGCTTTAATCATTTTTTTACTCTTCTTTTGAGCAAAAATATTTGTACTAGAAGCTAATAAGACGCACAGTACTAAAGAAATTCTTAAGAATATATTCATTGTTTTTACAATTAAAATTAATGCTAAAATAAGCAATAATATTTAATTTTATAAGTAGAGTATTTTATATAAACACAATATGATGTTAATAAAGTATTAATAATTTTAAAAAAAATAAATCATTATTTTATGTTTGATCAAAAATAAAACATAATTTTTGTAAAGATTTTAAAATTGAAAAGTCAATAGATTGTATTGCTAATAATAACTAGTTTATAATTACATCAAAATTAAAAAAACAAAAGAATGAAAACAAAACTTGAATATATCTGGCTTGATGGTTACGAACCAACTCAAAATATGAGAAGCAAAACTAAGGTTATTGAAAATTTCTCTGGCAAAATAGAAGATTGTCCTGTCTGGTCTTTTGATGGAAGCTCAACAAAACAAGCTAAAGGAGGTTCTTCTGACTGTTTATTAAAACCTGTAGCATTATACCCAGATCCAGACAGAATTGATGGATTTCTAGTTATGACTGAAGTGTTAAATGCGGATGGATCACCACATTGTTCAAATGCAAGAGCATCAATAGATGATAATGATGATGATTTCTGGTTTGGATTTGAGCAGGAATATTTTATTATGGATACCCAAACACAACTTCCTCTTGGTTTTCCTGTAGGTGGATATCCAGGCCCACAAGGAATGTATTATTGTTCAGTAGGTGGAAGAAATACTCATGGAAGAGATTTTGTAGAAGAACATGCAGACTTATGTATTGAAGCAGGATTAAATTTTGAAGGCATAAATCAAGAAGTTGCTAGCGGACAATGGGAATTTCAATTATTTGCTAAAGGAGCTAAAAAAGCTGGTGACGAAATATGGATTGCAAGATATCTTTTAGACAGATTAACTGAAAGATATGGTTACTATATTGAATATCATCCAAAACCAATAAAAGGAGACTGGAATGGATCAGGTATGCACGCCAACTTTTCTAATACAACTTTAAGAACATGTGGGTCACAAGAAATTTATGAGAAAATTTGTGAGGCATTTAGACCAGTAACAAAAGAACATATTTTAGTATACGGTGAATTTAATGACCAGAGACTTACAGGGTTACATGAAACTGCATCAATTACAGATTTTAGCTACGGTATTTCTGATAGAGGTGCATCAATAAGAATCCCAATCATTACTGTTGAACAAGGGTGGAAAGGATGGCTAGAAGACAGACGACCTGCATCTAATGGTGACCCATACAAAATTGCTGGAATTATTGTTAAAACTGTGAAAGGAGCTCAAAAAAACTAGATTAGGCTTACTGAATACGTAATATATATTAAATACATTGTCAATAACAACAAGCCTTTGTATCTAGATAATTGATATTTTGGAGTTAATACGCAAAGTATCCCTAAAAACACAGTAACCATGATCATAACACCATAATCTAAAATTATTTTAGAATCTACTACTGTAATGTCTCTTAGTAAAGCTGTTGCTCCTAACACTAAAAGCAGATTAAAAATATTAGATCCAATTATATTACCAACTGCTAAATCAACTTCTTTTCTAAAAGCCGCTACAATTGAAGTAACAAGTTCAGGAATACTAGTTCCAATCGCAATAATAGTAACACCTATTATCCGCTCAGAAATATTAAACTTTTTAGCTATATCGATTGCTCCATCCACTAAAAAATCTGCTCCAAATTTGAGTAATAGTATTCCAGAAATTAAATAAAAAACACTTTTAAAAACAGAAATATCTTTAGCTTCTTCCAATTCATTTTTAGACTCACTTTCTTCTTTTCTAGACTTTAAAATTGTGAATATTATAAATCCAAGTAACAAAAACAATAAAAAAACTCCAACTATTTGAGAGATTTTATTATTAAAAAATAAAAAAAATGCAACAAAAAAAGTTGAAATTAATAAAAAAGAATAATCTAATTTGAGTGTTTTTTTAGTAATATTTATATTAAAAATTATAGCAGTAATTGACAGAACAAGACAGATGTTAGCAATATTAGATCCTATTACATTAGAAAAAACAATATCACTACTACCAGATAAAAGAGCCTTAAAACTCACAAAAAGCTCAGGACAAGATGTAGCAAAAGAAACCACGGTCAAACCTACCACTAATTTTGAAATACGAGCTTTTGACGCAATACTAACAGAGCCAAGCACTAATAATTCACCACCAAAATATAGAAGAAAAAGGCCAAAGATAATTAGTAGATAAGTAAGCATTACTTTAGGTCTAAATCATCTTTAAAATCACTTGCACTGTCTCTTATTTCTTTTTTAATCTCATTAGAGGCATCTTTAACTTCTCTTATTGTTTTACCTAAGGTTCTAGCAAGCTCAGGGATTTTCTTTGAACCAAAGAACATAACAACAAATAATAGAATAATAATAACTTCAGGCCCTCCAATGAACAATATCATAAGATGATTTTTTTAAATGCTACTTGTTTTTAAAAGTAAATAATAAAAATTTACTTTCTAGCTAACTTTTCTTTTTTCTTAGTTAGAGTGTCAAGCATAATAGGAGACGCTACAAATAATGAAGAATATGTACCTACAATAACACCCACCATTAGAGCAAACATAAAGCCTCTAATAACTTCTCCACCAAATACAAATATTATAAGTAGCACAACAAACGTTGTTAAGGATGTATTAATAGTTCTACTAAGAGTACTATTTAAAGCTCCATTTATTACTTCAATAACTTCTTTTTTCTTGTATGAATTCATATACTCTCTAACCCTATCAAATACAACAACCGTATCATTAAGGGAGTAACCAATTATTGTAAGAATAGCAGCAATAAATGCCTGATCAATCTCTAAAGAAAAAGGAAGAAGACCGTAGAAAGCTGAGAATATAGCTAATACAATAATTACATCATGAAAAACTGCTGAAACAGCTCCTAAACTAAATTGCCATTTTCTAAATCTTAATAGAATATATAAGAAAATAACAAGTAGGGAAAAAAGAACAGACCACACAGCAGCATCTTTAATATCATCTGCAATAGTTGGTCCAACTTTTTGCGAACTCATTATCTCAAATTCAAGACCAGAAGTAGCAAGACCTTCATTAAGTTTTGCTTCAACAATTTGATCAGTTGAAATATCATTATTATTAATCATGAATGAGGTTGTAATCTTTACTTGATTATCATCACCAAAAGTTTTAACTTGAGGAGTATAATTTAAACCATCACTATCAACAAAAACAGCAGATAAATCTTCTCTAAGGTCTTCATTATTTATATCATTATCAAAACGAACAACATATGTTCTTCCTCCAACAAAATCAACTCCATAATTCAATCCTTTTGTTAGTAGAGAGCCAAGACCAAGAACAACTAATAAACCAGAAATAACATAGAATTTTTTTCTATTTCCAATAAAGTCAATATTGATATTTTTAAAAGCACCATCAGTTAATTTTGTTGAAAAAGAAATATCTTTTCCTTTATTAACACGAGATGAAATTATTAGTCTTGTAATAAATATTGCAGCAAAAAGAGAAGTAATAATACCAATAACTAGAGTTGTAGCAAAACCTTTAATTGGACCAGTTCCAAATGTATATAGAATTATTCCTGTAAGTAATGTTGTAACATTTGCATCAATAATTGAACTATATGCACTATTGTAACCATCAGTAATGGCTAATCTTAAACCTTTTCCATTTGACAACTCTTCCCTGATTCTTTCATAAATCAGAACATTCGCATCAACAGACATACCAATAGTTAAAATAATACCAGCGATTCCAGGCAATGTTAAAACAGCACCCAATGAAGATAAAACACCAAAAATGAAAAATATGTTAGCTAGTAGAGCAACGTTTGAAACGATTCCTGCCCCACTGTAATAAAATATCATGTAAAACAACACAAGAATTAAAGCAAAAATAAATGATTGTAATCCAGAGCTAATAGCTTCTTCACCTAATGAAGGACCAACAATTGCTTCCTCTATAATTCTAGCAGGAGCAGGAAGTTTTCCTGATTTTAAAATATTTGCTAAATCTTTAGCTTCGTTAACTGAGAAATTACCAGTAATTGATGATCGTCCTCCAGCAATTTCACTTTGAACAGTAGGGTAAGAATATACATAGCCATCTAAAACAATTGCAACACTTCTTCCAATATTTTCACCCGTTAATCTTTTCCATTGTTTTGCACCTTCTTGATTCATAGACATAGAAACTTCAGCTGATGAATTATATTGACCAAAACTTTGGTTTGCATCAGTAACAACACCCCCATCCATTGCAGCCATACCATCTCTATTTGTTACTTTTAAAGCTACAAGCTGAACAAACTTTCCTTCACTATCATAAGGTTTTACAGTATAAGCAAACTTTACATCAACAGGGAAAAACTTGATAACTAAAGGGTCTTTTAAATATTTATTTAATTGTGCAGTGTCTTTTGTTGCACAGAAACCAACCACCGGACCTTCTTGGATTTGGTTTTGTTGATCAACATTTGGATATAAAACTGAGTATAGTGGATTATTTTCTGCAAATTCTTCAAATGATAATGTGTTAGAAGTATCTGAAGAAGCAGAGTCAGATTCTAGGTCGGTTAATAAATCATCAAGATTGTCCTCACTATTAATATCTTCATTAGTCTCTTCAGCTAACACATCTAAATTTTCTTTTACATCTAACACTTCATTAACATCTAATGTGTCATTTAAATCATTTGTTTGTTTAAGATAATTATTTACTTGCTCAAGAGTTGGGAATAATTCTCTGTATTCATAGGTTTCCCAAAATTCTAACTGAGCAGTTGATTGCAATAACTTTCTTGCTCTTTCAGGGTCTTTAATTCCAGGAAGCTCAACTAAAATTCTACCTGCAGTTTCGAGTCTTTGAATATTTGGCTGTGTTACTCCAAATCTATCTATTCTACTTCTTAGTATATTGAATGATCTATTTATAGCATCTTCAACTTCTAAACTAAGAATCTCTATCACTTCTTGGTTGTTAGAATTAATTCTCACCTTATCTTTTAACTGAGAAGTAAATAACACAGCCATTCCATTAACAGGAGATAATTTTTCAAACTCTTGGCCAAAAAGTGTTACAAAATCACTTTGGCTATTTTCTTGAGCAGTTAAAGCATTATTAATTGCTTTAGTAAATACTTCATCTTTTGTATTATTTGCAAGCGCCTTAAGAACATCAACAACCATAACTTCCAAAGTAACATTCATCCCTCCTTTAAGGTCAAGTCCAAGATTAAGTTCTCTTTGCTTACAATCTGAATAAGTATATTGAGCAACTAAAATATCATAAACTTCTTCAGAATTAATAGAATCTAAGTATAGTTTTTCTTTTACTTCTCTTTCTTCCTCAGGAAAATTTTCAGCATATTTAACTGCATCATTTTCTACTTTATCAGCTACTAAAGTGAAGGATAATTGATAAACACATATTAAAGCAAAAACAAAAGCGATTACTTTGATAAAATTTCTATTCTGCATAGTCTTATTTTTTTAGAGCGGCAAATATAAACTTTTCCTACTAATTATGATAATTCTACTGGCATCTATATTCTTATATCTATGTAAGATTTAAATCTAACTAAATACTTTTAAAGTAACTAAATGGTATCTTTGAAAAATATTGTTAAATATTAAATATGCAAAAGTTACTTTTTTTAATTTTAATTATCTTACTACAAAATTGTCTTTTTGCACAAAACAATTTATTTAGAGATACCTCATTGCAAGTTTCAGAAAATAATATTGCATTCAAACACGCTTGGGCAGGAGGCTTAAATGCTGCTCAATTTAATGAGATTGATTTAGATTTAGATGGAGTAAAAGATTTAGTAGTATTTGATAGATCTGGAAATAAACTAATTCCTTTTCTTAATAAGAATAATAAATTTATTTATGCACCTAATTTTAAAAGCAAATTCCCTAAAATTAAAGATTGGGTAATATTTGCTGATTATGATTGTGATGGTAAAAATGATATTTTCTCATACTCTACTTCTGGCATTTCAATATACAAAAACACTTCCTCTTCCTCATTAGATTTCACTTTAGAAACTCCTTTAGTATTTTCTCAATACCCTGTTGGAAGTGTTAATATTTTTGTTAGCCCTGTGGATATCCCTGCAATTTCCGACATTGATGGAGATGGAGATTTAGATATTTTAACATTTAAAATAACTGGAGGTTTTATTGAGTTTCATAAAAACATGTCAATAGAGTTAACAGGAGCTTGTGACACTGTAGCCTTTCAGTTAGAGACTGGCTGCTGGGGTAATTTTTATGAAGGGCTAAATAATTACACTTTAAATTGTCAAAACTGTCAATGCCCTCCAATTATTGGAAATTCATCTTCTAAACAAAAACATGCTGGATCAACTCTCTTATGCTTGGACATTGATAATGACAATGATAAAGACATCTTATTAGGTGATGTTAGCTTTAACAATCTTAACTTACTTATTAATGATGGGGATAGTTTAAATGCTAATATGATTTCTGTTGACTCATTATTTCCTTCGAATAACAACAATACACTAGCTGCTAATATGGATATTTTTCCTGCAGCATTTTATTTGGATGTAAGTCACGATGGTATTAAAGATTTGATTGTGACTTCAAATAGTGAAAATAACTCAGAAAACTTTGAGAGCTGCTGGTTTTATACAAATAATGGAGCTAATACAAATCCAGATTTAAACTATATTCAAAAAAACTTCTTACAGCAAGAAATGATTGATTTGGGAGCAGGAAGCTACCCAGTGTTTTTTGATCATAACAATGATGGATTAGAAGATTTAATTGTAGGTAATTATGGCTATCATCAGATGGGTGGAAATCCTTCTTCTAAATTAGCACTGTTTACAAACACCGGAAATAATATAAAGCCAAACTATGTTTTAGAGAATCGAGATTGGCAAAATTTATCACAGATTAATCTAAATATTAATTTAAACATACCTGCTCTTAACCTAACCCCTTCATTTGGAGATTTAGATAATGATAATGATCAAGATATGATTTTAGGTGATGCAAATGGCAAACTTCATTATTTCACTAATAATGGAACAAATCCAGCAAGTTTTACTATTTCTCAACCAAATTATAATAATATAGATGTCGGTTATTTTGCAAGTCCACAAATTATTGATGTTAACAGAGATGGTCTCTTAGATATTTTAATTGGAGAGCAAAACGGAACAATTAATTATTGCCAAAATAGTGGCAGCTTAAGCTCACCTATTTTTGACACAGTGATTACAAATTTTGGAGGAATTGATATTGAAAGCAATATTATTAGTTCTGGCTATAGTAGTCCAACATTATTTGACAATAATGGGTCTTATGAGCTCTATAGCGGATCATTTACTGGTGTTATTTACAAGTTTAATAATATTGATAATAACTTAACAGGTCTATTTGACTCAATATCACCTCTTTTATCAAGTGAAGGAAGTAAAACAAGAGTAGCAATTAATGATATCAATAATGATCAAAAGATTGATTGTATCATTGGAAATTACTCAGGAGGACTAAGTTTTTTCAGTAGTGACTCTTCTCTTATTAGCACACAAAATTTCATAGCTAGAAATAATTTAAATATTTACCCTAACCCAACCCAATATGAAATTATCATTGAAGGAAATAGTTTTGGTGATATAGATATTGTCAATAGCTTTGGGCAACTAATGTTAAAAAGTAAAAAACAAAGTATACGCCACAGAGTAAATGTAAATCAGCTTAATAGCGGAATATACTTTCTTAAGCTTGGAAAGTATAGCTCAAAATTTATAATCAAGTAATTTATTTGCTTAAAAAATCTGGCACATCATCTACTCTAGCATATGGATAGTCTGCTAATTTTTTTAATTTATAGTAAGAGTTCAACCCTGAAATTCCAATAGCATTTAACACTTCTAAATCTACGAGCCCATCATTATTAATCGCTTGCTCGGCTATATATATCTGCTCTATCCTCGCTACTACCATGACGGTATTACTACTATCAATAAAGATACTTTCCACATAGCTCATACCTAACTTTAAAGCACTTTCTTTTACGAAAGGAGCCTTAAAATCTGACAAGTATTCTTCAGTCAGATTACATTGTTGAAATTCTGAAACTTCCCTATCGAACTTGGCAGATGTATAATGTGCTTTTTCAACAAAACTATCAGAAATGCTATTTATTGTAAAAAATCCTTCTGCTTTAATATTCTCATATGTATGTCTTCTAACTTTATGATCTGGTCTTAACATAAAAGATAGTAATGGTGGGTTAGTACTTAAGTGTACTACAGAACTTATAATAGCTAAATTCGTATTTTCCTTACAACGCGTGCCAATTAAATTAGCAGGTTTAACTCCAGTAACAGAATTAATTAAATTTAGCCTTTTGATTCTTGGAAGATTCTGAATATCCTCATTAGAAAAATGCATTATCTCTTTGATATTTTATTCATTGATATTGACGTCTGTCTGCTACATTTAAATCTATTAATCTCAGAATTTCTTTTCATAACATGCTTACTACTTACGCCACTATTTACTCTTTTTCTCCATAGGTTAAAACTAGAGCGTTTTAGTTCCTTACGCATTATCCTAATAACATCACGTTCAGATAAATGAAACTGATATTTTATTGCTTCAAATGGCGTTCTATCTTCCCATGCCATTTCAATAACTCGATCAAGATCTCTTTCAGAGAGTACTAATTTCATATTAATTCAAAATATTTATTACAAAATTATTAATTAAGGATGGATATTCTATTAAAAAAAAGTATTTATTTCTAATAATAAATTGCATATATAATAAAATAAATCATTTAATTTATAGACATGAAAACAGGCAAAAAAAATACGAACAACGACTTATCTTTTCACAGTTTTGAACAACTTAATTTAGATGATATAAAGCTTGCAGAACCACTGGTTCCAGCTGGATTCCCATCTCCTGCAAATGACTTTGTTGAGATGGAAATAAATCTTCAGGACTATATTGTGAAAAATAAGGAAGCTACGTTTTGTGTTAAAGTTGAAGGATCATCAATGACTAAGGCTGGTATAAACACTGGAGATATAATGATTGTTGACCGCTCTCTCACCCCAAAACATAATGATATTGTTCTCGCAGTTATTGATGGGGATTTTACTGTAAAACGTTTAGCAGTAAATGACAACAGCGTATATCTAGTTCCAGAAAACGATAGCTTTTCTCCAATTAAAATTACTGAGTTAATGGACTTTCAGGTCTGGGGGATTATAACACACATAATACACCGCGCTAGATGATTGCACTTGTTGATTGCAATAACTTTTATGCCTCATGCGAACGTGTCTTCAGACCAGACCTAAAAAAACAGCCTATTGTTGTACTATCAAATAATGATGGCTGTATCATTGCTAGAAGTAACGAAGCAAAAGCAATAGGCATAAGAATGGGAGAACCCGCATATAAGAGAAAAGAAGATTTTAAAAAACACAATGTACATATCTTCTCCACTAACTTTCCTTTATACGGAGATATGTCAAATCGTGTTATGTCTATCCTTAGAAAGAATAGTAAGGATATTGAAATATATTCTATAGACGAAGCGTTTCTTGATTGTCAAGACGGTAATCTCAAGGAATACGGCGTTGATATTAAAAAGAAAGTAATACAATGGACAGGAATTCCAGTTTGTGTAGGAATTGCTGAGACTAAAGTACTTGCTAAACTTGCTAATCACATTGCAAAAAAACACACAAAATCTGGAGTATTCATTCTTAAGGAAAAGCAAAATATTTTAGATGTGTTAAAGAAAACTAATGTTGGAGAAATATGGGGCATTGGGAGTAGATCTGCCAAGCTACTTAATAATTATGGCATATATAATGCATTTGAGCTGATCTCTCTGGATGAGTCTTGGATAAAAAGAAAACTATCTGTAGTAGGACTTAGAATAGTACATGAACTAAAAGGAATTAAATGTTTTGACTTAGACAACAAGAGACAGATTAAAAAAAATATCTGTACATCAAGATCATTTGGAACTCCAACCTCAGACTATAATCATCTTTCACAAGCAATTAGCACATTTGCTGTTCGATGTAGCGAAAAACTTAGAAAACAACAATCTTCTGCCTCTGTAATTAAAATATTTATTTATACAAACCCTTTTAATCCCAGACAAAAGCAGTATTATGGCAATATTACACTACAGCTAGATCAAGCAACAAATGATAATCAAATTATGATTCACGAGGCTCTTAAAGGATTGAAGAGTATATATAAAGAAGGATATATCTATAAAAAGGCAGGAGTAATTGTGGGTAACCTAATTCCTAACAACCAAATTCAGTTAAACTTATTTGACAACTTGAATAACAGAAATAAATACAAGAAAATATCTACCATATTTGATAAAATCAACAATAGTATGGGAAAAGATAAAATTAGAATTGCAGTACAAGGTTTTGATAGAAAATGGCAAATGAAACAAGAACAACTGTCTCCTGCTTACACAACTAGAATTGAAGAAATTTTAACTATAAAGATATAAATGATAGAAGTAATAAAAAAGCAAGAACAAGCTTATGGCGAGTTCAATGGAGGAGAAATAATTGAAAATAAACCTATTGGATTCCCTAAAGAGGGAGGTAAAATAAAACCTTATTCAAATATCTTTTACTGGGCACATGCAAAGGCGGAGAAAGAAAGCACAATAGGGTTACATCCACATAAAGGATTTGAAATCATATCATTTGTGCTAAGTGGGAGTATAAAACATTATGACACACTTCTAAAAAAATGGATAAATTTAAATAAAGGAGATATCCAAGTAATAAAATCAGGCTCAGGAATATCACACTCAGAGGCTTTAAATGATAAATCTTCTATATTTCAAATTTGGTTTGATCCAGATTTAAATAAAAGCTTAAACAAACCTGCAAAGTATCAAGACTATACAAAAGACTTATTTAAATCTATAAATGGAAAAAAAGAGTTAATAGGAAAAAATTCAATTCAAATAGATTCAGAAGGAGTAGAAGTCTATGAAATAGAAATAGAGAATAAAGAATATAAGATAGAAATTAAAGAAGGCAAAACATATTCATTATACATAATTTATGGAGAGCTTTCAATAAATACACAAAGCTTAAAACAAGATGATTTTATAATAATTACAAAAGAAAAAGAACTCTGTTTTAATTCAAATATAAAAGCCAAAATATTCTGTATAGAGACAGATACAGAACTAACTTATAAGAGTTATTACGAAACATATATGAAATAAAAAAAGGGAAGAATTTCCACTCCTCCCTTTTTTATTAATAATAGAGCTCTATTTAATTAAATTAACACTTCTAGAAATAAAATTAGTTAGATCTTCACCTTTTAACATTCCTTGAGATAACATTGCTAAATCAAGTAATTGATTAATAAGATCTACTCGCTTCTTTTTTGTTTTCTCAGCAAGAACTTTACCAATTAATTCATGATTAGAATTAATCGCTAAATTATAGGATTCAGGCATTGCTCCAAACATTTGCATACCCCCACCCCCAGAAAGCTGTTGTTGCTCTTTCATTCTTCTCATAAATTCACTCTGTGTAATTACAACAGGAGAGTCAGATACTGACATGTTTTGAACTTGTACCGTAAATTTCTCTTTACTAACCTGATCTTCAATCATTTTTTGTAATTTCTCTTGCTGTTTATCAGAAAGTTTTGAAACAGCAGTTTCTTCTTTTTCTATTAACTTATCAATAATATCAGCATCAACCCTTGCAAATTGTACATCTGTATTATCTCCTTCAAGTCTACTAATTAAATGACTAATTAAAGGGCCTCCAAGTTCTAAAACTTCGTACCCCTTGTCTGTAGCAGTTTTAACAAAACTATGTTGCTCTTTAGAATCATTTGTGTACAATACAATTATTTTACCATCCTTATTTTTTTGAGATTCTTTTACTTTTTCTGAGAATTCAGCGAATGTATAGTAATTACCAGCTGTATTTTTATAAAGAGAAAAATCTTTAGCTTTATCATAGAACTTCTGCTCAGTTAGCATGCCATATTCGATAAATACCTTAACGTCATCCCATTTCTGCTCAAAATCTTTTCTATCTTTTTTAAACATTCCCGCTAGCTTATCAGCAACTTTCTTTGTAATGTGACTAGAAATTTTCTTAACATTTCCATCTGCCTGAAGATAAGACCTAGAAACATTTAAAGGAATATCTGGCGAATCAATTACACCATGTAAAAGAGTTAAAAATTCTGGAACTATATTTTCTACATTATCTGTAATAAAAACTTGATTACTGTATAGATTAATCTTATTCTTTTGAACCTCTAAATTATTTTTTAACTTAGGGAAATAAAGTATTCCTGTGAGATTGAAAGGGAAATCAACATTTAAATGAATATGAAACAAAGGATCATTAAACTCCATTGGATATAATTCCTTGTAGAAAGACTTATAATTCTCATCCTTTAAGTTAGCAGGAGTTTTTGTCCATGCAGGCTTTGTGTTATTAATAATATTATCAGAAACCTTATCAACCTTTATAATTTCTCCTTTATCATCTTTTTTACCCTTAGGATCATCTATTTTATCTGTCTTAGTACCAAACTTAATTTCAACTGGTAAAAACTTACAGTACTTATTTAAAATAGTTGAGATTCTATTTTCCTCTAAAAATTCTGTTGAATCATCTGCAATATGCAATACAATATCAGTACCCTTAGTTTTTTTCTTTGTCTCCTCCATTGTAAAATTTGGAGAACCATCACATACCCACTTAACAGGCTTACTGTTAGGCAATTGACTCTTAGTAATAATCTCAACTTCTTTTGCAACCATAAATGCAGAGTAAAAACCAAGACCAAAATGACCAATAATTGAATTTTTAGTATCAGCATCTTTATACTTATTTACAAACTCTTCAGCTCCTGAAAATGCAATTTGATTAATATACTTATCTAATTCTTCATCAGTCATTCCAATACCGTTATCTCTAATAGTAAGAGTTTTAGCCTCTTTATCTAATAAAACCTCAACACGTAATTTAGTGATATCAGAATTCAACTCTCCAACTGTCTTTAGAGTTTTCATTTTTTGAGTTGCATCAACTGCATTAGAAACTAGTTCTCTCAGAAATATTTCATGATCTGAATAAAGAAACTGCTTAATTATTGGAAAAATATTTTCCGTTTGAACATTAATATTACCTTTTTTTATCATCTTTTATTATTTATAGTTTTATTATTTAAATTGCAATTTATATGCCAAAGATAAATTTATGACAATCTTAGTATTAACATGAAAAAATGTCAGTAAATATATTAAAAGAAAATATTAGAAAAATAATTTTTGAAAATGATATTCTGTATAATTAATTTTTAAAATAACATATATTTGCTAATATGAATACTGACAATATAAAAATAATTGAACAAGCTTGGGAAAGAAGAGAATTGCTATCTAATGAAAGCACTAAAGAAGTTATCAGACGGGTAATTGAGAAATTAGACAAGGGATTACTTAGGGTTGCAGAAAAAATTAATGGAAAATGGATTGTAAATGACTGGATAAAAAAAGCAATTATCATGTATTTTCCTATTCAAAAAATGGAAACTATTGAGCTAGGCCCTTTGGAGTTTCATGATAAAATAAAATTAAAATCAAATTATGCAAAACTAAAAGTTAGAGTTGTTCCTCATGCTATAGCGAGATATGGAGCCTTTCTACAGAAGGGAGTAATAATGATGCCGTCATATGTAAATATTGGGGCATATGTAGATGCTGGAACAATGGTAGACACTTGGGCTACAGTAGGATCATGTGCTCAAATAGGCAAGAATGTACATCTTTCAGGGGGAGTTGGAATTGGTGGTGTTCTAGAGCCTATTCAAGCATCTCCAGTAATTATTGAAGATGATGTTTTTATTGGATCTAGATCTATCGTTGTTGAGGGAATTAGAATTGAAAAGGAAGCAGTAATTGGAGCGAATGTTGTTTTGACAGCCTCTACAAAAATTATTGATGTTAGTAATAAAATCCCTGTTGAAATTAAAGGGTGTATTCCAAGTAGGTCAGTTGTAATTCCAGGCACAATACAGAAAAAATTTCCTGCTGGAGAATACGGAGTTCCGTGTGCTTTAATTATTGGTAAAAGAAAAGAGAGCACTGATAAGAAAACATCATTAAATGATGCTTTAAGAACCTATAATGTTGCTGTTTAATGCGAATTGGATTTGATGCTAAACGTGCTTTCTCTAACTATACTGGATTAGGAAACTACTCCCGAGATACAATTAGAATTCTTAGTGAGAATTTCACAAATAACCAATATTTTCTTTATACACCAAAAGAAAAATATAATAGCAGACTAAGTTTCATTAAAGAGTCTAAAAATATTTTCATAAGAACACCTCAAAGAATTTTTGGAAAAATATTTATTAGTCTTTGGAGGAGCAAGACAATTGTTAGAGATCTATTTCAAAATAAAATAGATCTTTATCACGGTCTAAGCCATGAAATCCCACTTTCAATTGAAAAAACTAATATAAAATCTATAGTTACAATACATGACCTTATATATCTGAGATATCCCAATTTATTCTCTAAAATTGATAGAAAAATTTATGATATAAAATTTAGATCTGCATGTAAGAGAGCTAATAGAATAATAGCTGTAAGTGAACAAACAAAGAAAGATATTATTAAATACTTCAAAATAGATAAGAATAAAATATCTGTAGTTTACCAAGGGTGTAGTAAAACTTTCCAAAAAGAAAAAGGTATTAAAGAAATTAATGCTTGTATAAATAAGTATCGGCTTCCAAAAAAATACCTATTATATGTTGGAAGTATAGAAGAAAGAAAAAATCTTTTAACACTTCTTAAATCAATGACTATTCTAACAAATGAAACTCTTGTAGTTATTGGAGATGGAAAAATCTACAAAAAAAAATGTTTAGAATTTATCAAAAAAAATAAGCTTGAGAAAAGAATTATCATTCTTTCTAATTTAGATTTGGATACAATGGCCTGCATCTATCAGAGAGCAGATATTATGATATATCCATCTATCTTTGAAGGTTTTGGAATCCCAATTTTAGAGGCATTGTTTAGCAAAACTCCAGTTATCACTACTAAAGGAGGCTGTTTTTCTGAAGCTGGAGGTGAAGGTTCAATGTACATTAACTCAACTTCAAGCGAAGAAATTAAAGAGGCCGTAATAAAAATAAAAAATGATACAGTATTAAGAAATAATATGATTAAAAAAGGTTTTGAGTATGCTCAAAAATTCAAAGATGAAAAGATTGCTAAAAATATTATAGACTGCTACAAATTAGTTTAGTATGATTGAAGAAATAAATAATACAATTAAAATATTAAAGCAAGGAGGAATAATTCTTTATCCAACTGATACAATTTGGGGGATTGGTTGTGATGCAAATAATAAAAAGGCGATACGAAAAATATATAACTTAAAAAAAAGAGCTAAGAGCAAGGCATTAATTATTTTAATTGCAGAATATGCTAATCTATATAAATTAATGAATCAGGTGCCACCAAATGCATATAATGAAATGCATAATGAAAAACCAACTACTGTAATATTTGATGATGTTATAAATATAGCTAATGAAGTATCTGCCGAAGATAAAAGTACAGCAATAAGATTAGTAAAAGATCCTTTTTGTAAGGAGTTAATTTACAAACTAAAAAGTCCTTTAGTTTCAACATCAGCAAATATTAGTGGAGATAATAATCCAAAAATATTCTCAGAGATTAATCAGGAATTAATTAAAAATGTTGATTATGTAGTAAATTTGCGAAAAGAAGAGATAATGATTAATCCATCAAGAATAATTAAAATTAACAGAGATGGAATTAAAACAAATATAAGATAATTGTGAATTTTCAAAAAAACCTTAATAATCCTATTTTCAAAATAGTTGGAGAGATTTCAGATAAATTAAATATCTCTTCATATGTTGTGGGAGGATGGGTTCGTGATATGCTTTTAGACAGAAAAAGAAAAGTTACTGATATTGATTTTGTTTGTATCGGAAGCGGTATTGAATTAGCAAAAAATGTTGCTAAAGAATTAAAAGGAGCTGAATTTAAATTCTTTAAAAACTTTGGAACAGCAATGGTAAATTTTAATGGTGAAAACTATGAGTTTGTTGGTGCAAGAAAAGAATCATACAGAGATGATTCAAGAAAACCATTAGTAGAAGATGGAAGCTTGGAGGACGATCAAAATAGAAGAGATTTTACGATTAACGCTATGTCCATTCAATTAAACAAACACCAATATGGCAACTTTATAGATCCATTTGACGGAATAAAAGACTTAGAGAGAAAAATTATAAAAACACCATTAGATCCTGATATAACATTCTCTGATGACCCACTAAGAATGATGAGAGCAGTAAGGTTTGCAAGCGAACTAAATTTCATAATATCAGAAAAAACTCTCAATGCAATTTCAAGAAATGCAAAAAGACTTTCAATAATCTCGCAGGAAAGAATTACTGATGAATTAAATAAAATTATTTTATCTGAAGTGCCATCTCAGGGCTTTAAAATATTATTTAATACTAAATTATTGCATGAATTTTTTATGGAATTCACTTATTTACAGGGTGTAGAAATAATAAATAACCATGCTCACAAAGATAACTTTTATCACACCTTAGAAGTGCTAGATAATATATCATTAAAAACCTCAGATTTATGGTTAAGATGGGCTGCTATATTACATGATATAGCAAAACCTCAAACGAAAAAATATGAAAAAATTGTAGGATGGACTTTTCATGCACATGAATTTATAGGCAGTAAAATGACGCCAAAGATTTTTAAAAAATTAAAACTTCCTTTAAATCATAAAATGCAGTATGTTAAAAAATTAGTAGCTCTTCATTTAAGACCAATTGTTCTGGCTCAAGAAGTTGTAACTGATTCAGCAATAAGACGCTTATTATTTGACGCTGGTAATGACATTGAAGATTTAATGACACTATGTGATGCAGATATAACATCAAAAAATCCTAATAAAGTCAAAAAATACCTTTCAAACTTTCAGCTTGTCAGAAAGAAACTTCTTGAAGTTGAAGAAAAAGATCGAGTAAGAAACTTTCAACCTCCAGTAGATGGTAATGAAATAATGGAAATGTTTGTAGTTTCATCAGGAAAACAAATAGGCTTACTAAAGCATGCCATCAAAGAAGCAATTTTAGATGGAATTGTTAAAAATGAAAAAACTGATGCTATAGAATTTTTAAAAATTAAAGCAAAAGAATTAAATATTGAGATTGTCAAATGAAGTATCATATAAGAATTTATCTTGAATCAAAAGAAGATGTAACTAGAGAAATTGAGATCTCTGGAGAAGATAATCTTCTGGAACTTCATAATATAATTACTCAATCTTGTAACCTTAATGATAAAGAGCTTGCATCATTTCATTTAACAAATGATGAATTTGATTTATTAAAAGAGATTCCACTAATTCCAATTGATGAAAATACAAAAGAATCTATGGAGCAAGTTCATATAAAGGAATTATTGATGCAAAAAGATGATAGATTAATTTATATTTATGATTATATGAAAATGTGGAGATTCTTAGTTGAATTAAAAGAGATCTCATCACAAATTATAACAAAACCAAAATGTATTTTTAAATCAGGAGAAATGCCAACACAAGCTCCAGAAATAACATTTGATAATGATAATCACGAAGAAAATGAATTTTCCGAGGAAGATTCATTTGATGAGTATAATGAATACTAAAACAAAAAAGTTAATTATTGTTCTTGGTCCAACTGCAAGTGGAAAAACATCACTTGCAGTTGAAATTGCAAAAAATAAAAAAACAGAAATTATTTCATGTGACTCGAGACAGTTTTTTAAAGAGATGTCGATTGGAACAGCAATACCAACTAAAAATCAGCTGAAAGAAATCCAACACCATTTCATACATCACATTAGTATAAATGAAGAATATAATGCAGGTTTATTTGAAACTGGTGCTTTATTAGCCTTAGAAGAAATTTTTAAACAAAGTGAATATGCTATTATGGTAGGTGGTTCAGGCTTATATATAAATGCAATATGTAATGGAATTGATGCCATACCTCAAGTTCCAAAACTTATTAGACAAAAACTAGTTGACGAATATAATTGTAAAGGGCTTGAGTGGCTTCAAAAAAAAGCTATAGATATAAATAAAAATATACTAGAAAAAATTGATAAAAATAATCCACAAAGATTAATTAGATATTTAGAGGTCTTTGAATTTACAGGAAAAGAAATTCAATCATTTTATAAAAAAACAAAAACTAAAAGAAATTTTGAAATAATTAAAGTAGGAATCTCAATTGAAAGAGAGAATCTATATAAAAGAATAAATAATAGAGTGGATTTAATGATTGCAGATGGTTTATTAGAAGAAGTTAAAAGCTTAAAGCATTTAAAACATAAAAACCCATTACAAACTGTTGGATACAGAGAAATATTTGATTTTTTAGATAATAAAATAACATTTAAAAAAGCTATTGAAGAAATCAAACAAAATACAAGAAGATTAGCCAAAAGACAGATGACATGGTTTAGAAAAGACAAAGAAATAACATGGATAGACATTAACTCAAAAGAAATTAAAATAGCTATCTCAGAATTGTAACTGCTCCTTTTATAGGGTTAAATCCATGACCAAGCTCAATATGGTAGAAATAAGCTCCATCAGAAACAGGCTTACCATTTTTATTATTACCATCCCAAGGCACTGCATATCCAACTGAGCTAAAAATCTTTTTTCCAAATCTACTGTACACATTAATTTCAGAATCAGCATAAATAAATGCCTGCTCTAAATCCCAAGTATCATTAACCTGATCATTATTAGGAGTAAATACATTAGGAACACATTCAGCCGTCATAGCAGTGATTGTAAACAAAGTATCTAATACACAAGCATTATTGTCCATTACTTGCACACTTAGAGGCCCTGGAGCTAGTGAAAGATTAGTGACACTATCTGTTCCACCATTAGACCAAATAAATGTGTAAGGATCTGTCCCTCCACTTGGTGAGATAGTTAACTCAACATCTAAATTCTCTAAATTACATTCAATTATTGTAGAAGGGTCTAGTAATACTGAAATATTATCAATAATAAAATCTTCTCTAATCATACATCCATCATTGTCAGTTACTTCAACCCAATGCTCTCCCGGGCAAATATTTGAGTGTTGTGTGATATCTCCATTATCCCATAGGAATGAATATGGAGGGAAACCCCAAAGAGAAGAATCTGCAAATACTGTAGTAGTTTCAATATCAAAAATACCTTCTGTTATATTAAAGTCAATATATAAAGTATCAAACTCTTCACAACCATTTATTACATCAGTTGTTTTAATAATATATGTTCCAGGACAAAGATTTACTACAGTTGAATCAGTTGAAACAATGTTACCAAAATCATCAATCCATTCAAATGTAAAATTATTTGCTGTGGACAAACTTGATACACTTACACTTGAAATATGGCTTGAATCTATGTAATCAACATTTGTAATTAATTCATAAGGAATAAGGTTAAAACCAACTGAGTCTTGATTTCCACAAGAATCTGTTGCAATTACCCAGCATACATCTGTAGTAATGCCAGAAATACTTGCAGTTGTTTCACCATTATTCCAAAGGTATTGGATAGGACTTGTACCACCAATAGTAGAAACACTAGCGGTACCTCCAACTTCACACTTAGGATTTACAAAGCTAGAATCAGAAATGAAAAATAGATTTGGTTCAGTAATTAATATATCATCGCTTATATAACATCCATTATTGTCTGTAATATCACAAGACCAAAATCCAGCAGCTAAAATATTTTGTAATGTGTTACTATTATTACTCCATGAAATATTAAATGGTCCTGTTCCTCCTGAAACAATAGCATCAATAGATGTTAACTGCCCATAGCAAGCTAAAGGATTCGAATAATTTGTAAAGCTCATTTCTAATTCAGAAGGCTGATCAACTGAGATAGTATCATTAATTAAACAACCATAATTATCAGTAATCTGAAGATAATAATCTCCATCTGACAATCCATATAAGGAATCGACACTACCTGTACCATTTTGCCACTGTATATTGTATGGAAAAGTTGCTCCATATGGCTCTACAGCAATACTTCCATTATTTAATCCAAAACAACTAGGATTATAAATACTAATATTTACATTCAATTGAGAATTTTGACCAACTTGAAAATATTCAAATTGCTGACAACCAATTGAGTCAATGATTTCAATAATATATGTTCCCGCAAATAGATTATTATTATCAACTCCTCCCCATTCAATAGAATATGGTGCATTTCCTCCGTAAACTGAGTCAATATTAATAGAGCCAGTTGAATCTCCAAAACAAAAAGCATCTTGAATAGTTGCGCTAACATTCATCTCAAAAACAGGTTCAAAGATTGCTGATAGAGTGTCAAAGCATCCAAAAATTGTATCATGAATAACAATATCATATTCTCCAGCTCTAACATAAAGAGAATCTAAACTGTCTTGAGAATCTAACCAATAAAAATTATGATTATTATTACCACCATTAACACTATCTATCTTAATCCACACACTATCAGACAAACAAAGTAAAGGAGTAGTAGTTGAAGAGTATGCAAAATATGTACTTGGCTCAGCAATAATTACATCTATCTGAATGCTGCAACCAAAAGAATCAATTACACTTAAGTTATACTGACCAGGAAATAGATTAGAAATCTCAACAGATACTGAAGATAGTGACTGCATAGTTGCTCCACTTTGATTAATTATCAAATTTGACGAAGAGCCATTAACATCATTAAAAGCAACTGTATCAGAATTATAAGTTAAATAATATATATACTTCAGACTATCAGTAATTTTCTTACCGCCAAATGAAGAAAAATAAATAGCCCCATCACTTGACCCAACGCATGAAATATTTGAACTATTAATAGAATCAAAAGTTAATTGAACTGGATTATTAAGAGAAAAATAATGAAGTGTATCTGTACAACCTAGAGCATCTGTAACAACAGATTTATAAAAACCTGCTGAAATCCCAGAAATAAAAGGCAAGGTATCATTAAGTAAGATTTCATTATAACCATTTATACTATCAGCTGTAAACCATTGATAAGTATAGAATTCGTCTCCACTTAAAGAATCTAATAGATTAAAACTAGAATCAGGGTCGAACATTACTCCGCCATATGTAGGTGCATATAACACTGCAGAAGAATCTCCATAACATTGGATATTATTTTGTCCTAATCCAATAGATACAGGGCAGGGAATAATGAAAATTTGTTGCTGAAAATAAAAAGGACTAGCATTAAAGACAGATACTCTATATCTCCCGCAAATTGTGGTAATTAGAGTGTCAGAAGTTAGATTTATTAAATACTGACTAGTATCAATTGGGTACCAAAGAGAGTCTGTAAAGCTTTGTAATTCCCACTCATAAGCAATCGAAGGAGATTGTAATTCTAAAGCAATATATCCAGTGTCGTTAAAACAATTAATGCCAAGAATATCAAATTGATTAACTTGAGCATTAATGGTATTAATACTTAAAAGAGATAAAAGAAGGAATTGAAAAAATTTTTTCATAATGCTTATATATATAACAAATATACCTAAATATTATCTTATTTGTAAATAGTATTAAAATCGAAAGTCATTCCGGAATATGAAAGCATTGAGTTTTGAAAAACATCTTGCGTTTCCTCTAATAGAATATTAAGGTCTAAGTATCTTTGAGAATAATGACCAGTAATGAGGATTTTAACTTTTGCACTTTTAGCAATTTGAGCTGCTTGATGTGTTGTAGAATGTCCTGTCTCTACAGCTCTTCCCAAAACATCTTTCGCAAATGTAGTCTCATGATATAAAACATCAACATTTCTTACTTTGGAAATAATATCTTTAAAAAATCTTGTGTCTGAACAAAAGGCATAAGAATGAAAATATTTAGGATCTTTTGTTAATTCAGAATTTTTTATCTTAATATCTTCATGTTTATAGTCATTACCTTTCATTAAAGAAGTGAAAAAGTTATAATGAATATTATATTGTTCAATTTTTTTTCTATCTAGTCTTCTTTTATATTTCTTTTCTTTAAAAATAAAACCAGAGCAATTTAAAGTATGGTCAAGTAAAAAATTTGAAATTGTTATTAAATCATCCTCAAATAAAATATTTTCAGAATTAGTAGAAAGATTATGAAAAAAAAGTGGAAAGCTAAGATCAGTATTTGATGCAGAGAGTTGAATATTTATAATTTCTTTTAGCTGCTCGTGAGCATAAATATGTAACTCTTTTTTTCTTCCAAGTAAATGCATACTGGTGATCAAACCTATTAACCCAAAGTAATGATCACCATGTAAATGACTAATAAAAATATGATGGATTCTTTGAAAGCTTAATCCATATTTTCTTAATTGTACTTGTGTATTTTCTCCACAATCAATTAAAAAAAATCTCTCATTTACATTTAGAAGTTGTGAAGTAGGATTGCGCTCTACTAAAGGAACAGCAGAATTACTACCTAAAATTGTTAATTTGAAAGACATTAATTAACAACAACCATTCTTGTTGAAATTGTCTTATAACCAGATTTTAAAATAATAGTATAAATACCATTTATGTAATTATCTACATTCAAAACTGAAGAATTAACTCCTCTGTTAGCATTAATTTTTGATGTTGAAACAATTTCACCTAATGTATTATAAATAATCAGATTAAGAACATCACTTTTACCGGAAATAAAATATAAATTACATTCAGCTTTTACAGGATTTGGATATATATTCTTAAATTCAAAAGTTTCATCATTAAATGATCCAAAACTTGTAGAAGTAGGTGCAATAATTTCAATATAAAAATAGTCAACAGTGTCTAGTTGAGTATAAGTCCCTAATAAAGGAACATTTATAGCGAGTGTAGAAGTAGTTAGAATTAATGGATATACTCCTAAGTCAGCAGAAGTAGGATCAATAGTTGAAGAAATCTCAGCACAAGAATATGCTCCACCAGGAAAAGAACAATTTGGAGGTTGACAGTCATAAGTAAAATTATTTGGGAGACCTATAACACCAGTTAAATCAATATTTGCAATTGTAACATTAAGAGATAATCCACTTATATCAACAACAGTGTCTAGTGGCGTTAGAGCTGTTATAATAGCAGAGTAAGGCTGACCAATAAATGCAGAAGGGAGCCCTGTATTTTGGTCAGGGTATAGTCCAGGTGAAGTATATGTTAGATCAGGAATGCACTGAGAATATGAGTAAACAGAGCTAAGTGATAAGATTATGATTAATATTAAATTTTTCATTTTTTTATTTTTTTTTAATTTAGTTGTCTTTCCATTTCTTCCATGTCAATAAAATCATAAGCTTCTTGTAAAGTTGGAACAATATTTAAGTTTTCATCAAAATTTATATCACTGACTATAAGAAAAGAGCCATTACCTTTTTTTACAAGTGCACCAAACTTAACAAAATTATTTTGAACTAAATTAATAGTCTCAAGACCAACTCCTGACAGATCAGCTATATAATTTTTAATCTCACTAGATGCGGAAATATTAGAAAAATTATTTTTATCTGAAAGCGTAAAAACTAAAGTATTTGACATTTTTAATTCTTCTTAATTGATAATAAATATAAAACAGCCATTCTGATTGCTACACCATTTTCAACTTGATTTAAAATAATAGAATGTTCTGAATCGGCAACATCTGATGTTAGCTCTACTCCTCTATTAATAGGGCCAGGATGCATAATTGTAATTTGCTTATCCAAACTATCTAAAACTTTTTTATTGATCCCGTAGACATTAGAATATTCTCTAAGAGAGGGTAATAATTGCACATCTTGTCTCTCAAGTTGAATTCTTAAAACATTAGCGACATCACACCATTTTAACGCTGCATTTAATGAAGAGAAGTGATTAACTCCTAAAGAGTCTAAGTATTTAGGCATAAGAGTAGAGGGACCACAAACTCCAACCTCAGCTCCTAATTTTTTGAGACAATATATATTTGAAAGGGCAACTCTAGAATGAAGAATATCACCAATTATCACTATTTTCTTACCGGCTACCTCACCATATTTTTCCCTAATAGAAAAACTATCTAATAATGCCTGAGTTGGATGCTCATGTGTTCCGTCTCCAGCATTAACAATTTTAGCACTTATATTTCTAGAAAGAAACACAGAAGCACCGGGGTTAGGGTGCCTCATTACAATAATATCTACTTTCATTGCTAAAATATTATTGACAGTATCTAATAGAGTCTCACCTTTTTTAACAGATGAAGATGCGGAAGAAAAATTAATGACGTCTGCGGATAGTCTTTTCTCAGCTAATTCAAAAGATAATTTAGTACGTGTTGAATTTTCAAAAAATAAATTAGCTATAGTTACATCTCTTAAAGAAGGAACTTTTTTAATAGGCTGATTTATAATTTTTTTAAAATTATCTGCAGTTTGAAAAATAAGATCAATATCGTTTTTATTAAGATATTTTATTCCAAGCATATGATCAACCGAAAGATTATTCATTTTTATCTTTTAAAATTAATACACTATTTTTCAACCAATCAACAACAACTCTTTCTGAATCAATAGCATCAACAATTTTACCAACATAATTTGGTTGAATTGGTATATGCCGACTCAACCTTCTATCAATTAAAACAAGTAACTCAATAGATTTAGGCCTGCCAAAAGGCATGACAGCATCCATTGCTGCTCTAACAGAACGAGCTGTAAAAAGGACATCATCAATAAGAATGACTCTCTTATTGTCTACTGTAATATCCATATTAATTTTTTCAGTAATAATAGGAGATTTTTTAGTTAATAAATCATCTCTGTAAAACGAAATATCTAAATCCCCAGAATCAATAGAATTAATATTAAAATTTTCAGAGAGGCAAGAGATTATTCTTTTAGCTAAATACTTACCTCTTGGCTGAAGAGAAACAATTACAGAATTAGAAAAATCTTGGTGAGATTCAATTAGTTCTTGAGATAATCTTTTAATGATTATTTCAAGTTGAGTGCTGTTTAATATTTCTCTTTGTTCATTCATTAATATTACAAATATATTTAAAAAAAAACCCCGATAAACGGGGTTTTTAAATTAATTATTCACCTTTCTCCAAATCATCCTTTAAAGCAGATAAGCTATCCAAATCACCTAAGGTCGATTGATGTTGATTATCCTGAATTTTCTTCATAGCTTTCTTAGTATTCGATACTGATTTTTTCTTTTCACTAATCATATCATCCTTAAAAGTTGCAGAATGAGAAACTAAAATTTTCTTGTTCTCTTTAGAAAACTCTAAAACTTTAAAACTAACAGTATCATTTAAATTAACGGAAGAACCATCTTCTTTTTCTAAATGTCTTTTAGGAGCAAAGGCTTCAACTTCACCATTCAAATCAATTAAAGCTCCTTTGTCATACATCTCTTTTAAAACACCTTGAAATTGTTCACCAACTAAATACTTATCTGCATGAAGATCCCAGGGATTAGATTCTAATTGCTTATGTCCTAAACTAATCTTTCTGTTCTTTTGATCTATATCTAAAACAACAACATCAAGCATAGAGTCAACAGATGTAAATTCAGCGGGGTGCTTAATTTTCTTAGTCCATGATAGATCAGAAATATGAACAAGACCATCAACACCTTCTTCTAACTCAACAAATATTCCAAAATTTGTGAAATTTCTTACTTTCACTTTAAGTTCAGATGAAATTGGGAATTTTTCTTCAATTTTCTCCCATGGGTCTGGAAGCATTTGTTTTTTACCTAATGACATTTTTCTTTGTTCTCTATCCAAGGTTAAAACTTTAGCTTCAACACTATCTCCTTTACTGAAGAAATCATTTGCACTTCTTAAATGAGTTGACCATGACATTTCAGAGACGTGAAGTAGAGCTTCAACACCAGCCTGTAGTTCTACAAATACACCATAATCAGCTACTACTACAACTTTTCCTTTTACGACATCTCCAACGGAAAGGTTTTCATCAAGATCATGCCATGGATGAGAACCAAGTTGTTTTAGCCCAAGTTGTATTCTACTTTTACCTTCATCAAAATCTAAAATAACAACATTTATTGTTTCATCAAGTTTTACAATCTCTTCTGGATGAGAAACTCTTCCCCAAGATAAGTCTGTAATATGAATTAAACCATCAATCCCTCCTAGGTCAACAAAAACTCCATATGAAGTAATATTTTTAACTGTCCCTTCTATGACTTGACCTTTTTCAAGCTTAGACATTATTTCTTTAGTTTGGACCGCTAAATCAGCTTCAATTAATGCCTTGTGAGAAACAACTACATTTCTAAAAGATTCATTTACCTTTACAACTTTAAACTCCATTTTTTTACCAACATAATCATCATAATCTCTAATTGGCTTAACATCAATCTGAGAACCAGGCAAGAAACATTCAATTCCAAAAACATCAACAATCATACCTCCTTTTGTTCTACTTCTTATTTGACCATTAACAACTTCTCCAGTTTCTAACGCAACATTCACTTTTTCCCAAGCTCTTAATACTCTTGCTCTTCTATGAGATAGAACAAGTTGTCCTTTTTTATCCTCTTGCTGCTCAACTAAAACCTCTACTGAATCACCTACTGCAAGTTCCTCATTATATTTAAATTCTGAACTAGAGATAACACCATCAGATTTAAAATTAATATCAACGATAACTTCTCTTTCTGTTATTGTTACAACTGTACCATCAATAACTTGTTTATCCTCAACCTTTGGAAGGGTCAATGAATATGTATTTTTTAATTCTGATCTTTCTTCATCGCTATAGTTATCACTATTAGCTAGCTTGTCCCAATCGAAAACTTCATCTTCAGCATGAGCTATATCTGTAACTTCAGTTAAATCTGACTCTAAATTCACCTCATCGATATTAACAGAAACCTCTTCAGCTAAAACTGGAGCAGTATCTTTAACATCAGGTTTTTTTTCTGACTCTTTAACTTTTCTTTTTCTTGGTTTTTTTACTGGAGTTTCAGATTGAACAATTTTTTCTTTGTTTTCAGCATCTGATTTTTTGTCAGTAGATTCTTTCTTTGACATTAGGGTTTTTCTTTTGTATCCTTAAAGTACAGGCTCTCATGTTTTTTAAAGAGATTATTATTTAATTTAATTCCATTTTATTAGCCTGTTAAACATTGTATAAATGGGGCGCAAATATACATTATTTTTTAAAACTATTTTGAATTATTTCTTTTCTAGTAATTTTCAATTTGTAAAGCTACTTTTTCCATCAACCATCTAGGTGTAGAAGTAGCTCCACAAACACCAACTTTAATTGCATCATTAAACCAACTCTCATTAAGCTCATCAACATCTGAAATAAAATATGTATTTGGATTCTCTTTTTTGCAAGTAGAATAAAGCATCTTACCATTAGAACTTTTAGTACCACTAACAAAAATCACTACATCATTCTCCATAGAGAAATTTTTAAGATGTGGTTCTTTTCTAGAGACTTGACTACATAAGGTATCATGAACAATAAACTTAATTTCTTCTTCACTTCCGGCATCAACAATTCTTAATTTTATTTTTGCTACTATATCAGCAAAAGCCTGAGGACTTTTTGTAGTCTGAGAATATAAATAAATAGGTTTTTTAAAATTAATTTTATTTAAATCCTCATCAGAATAAACAATAATAGCCTCTCCTTTAGTTTGACCTACAAGACCCGTAACTTCTGCATGCCCATCCTTTCCGTAAATAACAATTTGACCTTCAATATCCTTAATATCTTTATGGCCTTCTTTTATCTGATGTTGTAATTTTAAAACTACAGGACAAGAAGCATCTAACAATTGAATATTATTTTTTAGAGCTAATTTATATGTTGCAGGTGGTTCACCATGCGCTCTTATTAGAACTTTACAGTCTTTTAATGTTTTAAATTTTTCGTGATCAATAATGTGCAAACCCATATCATTAAGCCTATCAACTTCCTTATCATTATGAACAATATCACCCAAACAATATAGTGAATCTTCAACAGAGAGAATATCTTCAGCCATTTGAATAGCATATACAACTCCAAAACAAAAACCTGATTTTTTATCAATTACTACTTGCATAAAATATTTTTTTTTGTTTTAATTAAATCAGAAATAAAATGATACTGCTGTTCTTCGGTAACAGATGTATTGTTAAATAAGATACAGTCACTAGCTTTTATTAAAGGATTTAATTCACGGTTTTCATCATCAAAATCTCTTTCTCTTAAATTATTTAGCACCTGATCAAAAGTTAGCTCAGAATCAGTATCTTTTACTTCGTCAAATCTTCTTTGAGCCCTAATATTAACATCTGCTGTAATAAATAATTTAATCTCAGCGTTAGGCATTACTTTAGTGCCAATATCTCTGCCATCCATCACAACATTTTTATTCTTAATAATATTTTGCTGAATATTTATCAGCTTATCTCTTACCTCCTTAATTTGACTAATTTTACTTACATTTTGAGAGACTTCAAAACTTCTTATAAATAATTCTACATTTTCTTCATTCAAAAATGTTTCTATTTTTTTATGAACTTTATTATATCTAAATACAATATCTATTTTATGAATATGCTTTCTTAATAGATCAAGATCAATTTTATTATTTATAATAATCATATTTTTAAGACAATAATAAGTAACCGCCCTATACATTGCTCCAGAGTCGACATAAATCATTTCAAATTTTTTTGAAATAAATTTAGCAATTGAACTTTTCCCACAAGAAGAATGTCCATCGATAGCTATATTAATTTTTGTATTCATTTTTATAAGCCAAAAGTACTAAGATTTGTACAAATACTAAAACTATTAAAGTTTCCAGAAACATGATAAGAAGACCTACTAAAATTAAATTTGAACTTTGACAAATTTAATCCGACACCAAAAGAAAAACCATTAGCAGTAGAGAATGATGGTAATGACATATTAAATCTTTTCTGAAAATTAAGCCCACCTCTAAGAACAAATATTTGTTTAAACAAACTTAATTCACCTCCTAAAATAAAATGTCTTAAAATCTTCTTGGCAAAGGGTTCTTCTTTTTGAATCAGTAAACCAGTTTCTATATCTGTTTGTGTTAACAAAGAATAATCATTTGAAATATCGTATTTCTGTAAATTATGAAAAACTAAAGAATATCTAAAAGGCAAATGTTTAAGTAATTTAGAAACACCAAATTGTAATTCAAATGGAATTATTTCATCAATTGTGGTATATGCACTTATCTTAGAACCAATATTTTTTGCCAGCAAGGTTGCAGAAAAATCTCCTTTACTATTTAAATATGTTGTAGATATATTTGAAGTAAAAGCTGAAGATTGATAGTTTTCGTATTTAGAATTAAGGAGATTAAGACTAACACCAAAAGTAATTTTCTCATTTATTTTTTTACCAATTCCAAGTGTGAACACTTGATCACTTGCAGAGAATTCTCCTGATTCGATTCCAATAGAGTTAGTCTGTTGAAATATCCCATAATCTATGGAACTAATTCCTATTAAAATTGAAGCAAAATCTTTAATCTTCTTAGAATATTGGAAAGAGACTAAACTAATATCAGAAAAATAATCAACATAATTTAATGAAAGATCATTATCATTATTTGCATTTATCAAAGAAGGTACAACAGAAGCTAAGCTAATATCATTATCAAAAATAGAAATTAGACTCCCCCCCATTGCTAAAGATCTTGGAGATAATTCTAAATTTACAAATTGGTATGCACTATTAGATTGAGAAAAGAGATATAATGGAAAAAAAAATATTATTAATAATATGTTTATTTTCATTACTGAAATTTAATTAATTATTGCAATATCTGTAACATCGATCATATTTTCAACATAATGAAACGTTAATCCTTTTAAATAATCATCATCTATCATCATAATATCTTTTTTATTTTGAGAAGAAAGAATTATCTCATTAATTCCTGATCGTTTTGCAGCCAAAATCTTTTCCTTTACCCCTCCAACTGGCAATACTTTTCCTCTTAAAGTAATTTCTCCAGTCATTGCAACTTTAGATTTAACTTTTTTGCCAGAAAAAACAGAAACTAATGAAGTAAACATTGTTATTCCAGCAGAAGGACCATCCTTAGGAGTTGCACCTTCAGGAACATGAATATGAACATTCATTTCTTCAAAAATCTTAGCATCAATATTATAATCAGCTGCATGAGACTTTAAATATTCTAAGGCAATAATGGCAGATTCCTTCATTATTTTACCAATATTTCCAGTGATTGTTAAAACACCTTTTCCTTTACTCAAACTACTTTCAATAAAAAGTATGTCCCCACCAACGCTTGTCCAGGCAAGTCCAGTAACAACTCCAGTGATCGAATTATCTAAAAAGCTATCTCTATCAAATTTTGGAGGACCTAATACTACCTCAACAATTTCATTGGTTACAGTTATTTCATAATCTTGCTCCATAGCAATAGATTTTGCAGCATACCTAATCATTTTACTAATCATTTTCTCTAACCCTCTCACACCAGATTCTCGTGTATATTGATCAACAATTTTCTCTAAAACTTTTTCAGAAATAATTAGATGCTTATCTTTAAGACCATGACTTAATAATTGTTTGGGCAAAAGATGTTTTTGGGCAATCTTTACTTTTTCTTCAACTGTATAGCCAGTAATTTCTATTATCTCCATTCTGTCCCTTAAAGCAGGCTGAATACTAGATAGAGAATTTGCTGTAGCAACAAATAAAACTTTAGACAAATCATAGTCCAACTCTAAATAATTATCATGGAATTGCTCATTTTGCTCTGGATCTAACACTTCTAATAATGCAGATGATGGATCTCCATGACTATCTCTTGTAACTTTATCAATTTCATCAAGAACAAAAACAGGATTTGATGATTCTGCTTTTTTTATAGCCTTAATAATTCTTCCGGGCATTGCTCCAATATACGTTCTTCTATGCCCTCTAATCTCAGATTCATCTCTTAAGCCTCCAAGCGATACTCTTTCGTATTTTCTACCTAAAGCTTCTGCAATTGACTTACCAAGAGAAGTTTTACCAACCCCAGGAGGACCATATAAACATAAGATTGGAGATTTCATATCTCCTTTTAATTTTAAAACAGCTAAATGTTCTATAATTCTTTTTTTAACTTCTTCTAATCCAAAATGATCTCTATTTAAAACTTCATTTGCTTTTTTGAGATCAAAATTATCTTTAGTATAATCATCCCATGGCAGCTCTAATATAAGCTCAATGAAATTTCTTTGAACACCATAGTCTGACATAGAAGGATTCATCCTCTCTAACTTCTTTAACTCTTTACTAAATGCCTCTTTAATTTTTGAAGACCATTTCTTTTTTGAAGCTTGGTTTCTCATCTCTTCAATTTCTTTAGCTGAGCCTGACCCTCCTAATTCTTCTTGAATTGCTTTCATCTGTTGATTAAGAAAATACTCTCTTTGCTGCTGATCTAAATCCGTTCTAACTTTAGATTGAATCTCATTTTTCATCTCCAACATTTGCAATTCTTTAGTCAAAAGCTCTAGAACGCGAGTAGATCTTTTGTCAATATCAAGTTCTTCTAAAAGAGATTGTTTTTCTTTTAAACTTATGTTCATATTTGAGGAAACAAAATTGATAACAAAAGAGGAACTTTTAATGTTTTTAATTGCAATAGAGGCTTCGGATGGAATTGTAGGAGATTCTTCTATGATTCTTAGAGCTAAATCTTTTATTGATGAAACAATAGCATCAAAATCTTTATTGGATGATTTTTTTTCTGAATAATCATTAACTTTAGCTTTGAAATAAGGAGCTTCTTGAACAACTTCATTAATTTCAAAACGTTTTCTACCTTGAATAACTGCCGTTATGTTTCCATCGGGCATTTTAAGCATTTTTAATATTTGAGCTACTGTACCAATAGAATTTAAATCGCTTTTAGTAGGACTTTCAACACTTGAGTCTTTTTGAGATAATACACCAATTAATTTATTTGCCTTTTCAGCATCCTTAATTAACTGAATAGATTTCTCTCTAGCTATAGTTATAGGAATGATTACTCCGGGAAATAAAACAGTATTCTTTAATGGAAGAATAGGTAATATTTCAGGATTCTTTTCATTATCAATTTTTTTTTCATCCTCATCACTCATTAACGGAAAGAACTCAGTGTCCTCATTTATGACATCTGACAACATAATATTATTGAAAGCAAATTTTTTATTCATATTTTCTTATTTCTACAAAAGGTAAATACAACTTCTATGCCAATGCTTCAGGAAAGACTTAATGGCAGTTATTTTTCATTACGATAACGTTTTGTCATACTATAAACGTTGTCTAATAGATTTTGTTCTGTATTATCTAACATTAGTGATCTCCTTTTAAAAACCTTCTTAGCAGTTTCAAAAAATTTATTTTTATTATGAATAGAAAATCCTATAGCTCCTCCCCAACTAAAAGAAGGAATGAAATTTCTAGGAAATCCTGCTCCGAATATATTCACACCTACTCCAACAATTGTTCCTGTATTAAACATAGTATTAATACCACATTTTGAGTGATCGCCCATAATTAATCCACAAAACTGAAGCTTAGTTGATTCAAAACTTTCATTTTCATATGACCACAACTTTACATCTTCATAGTTATTTTTAAGATTAGAATTATTTGAATCTGCACCTAAATTACACCACTCTCCAATTATTGAATTTCCTAAAAAACCATCATGAGCTTTGGATGAAAAACCAAAAAAAACTGAATTATTAATTTCTCCTCCAACTTTACAATGAGGTCCAATAGAAGTAGGGCCATAAATTTTAGCTCCCATTTTAACAACAGAGTTATCTCCGAGACTAAATGGACCTCTAATAATAGAACCTTCCATGATTTCAGAGTTTTTACCAATATAAATGGGGCCTGTTTTCGAATTAAGAATACAACATGAGATTTTAGCTCCTTTTTCAATAAAAATATTATTACCTATCAAAGTGTTTGAATCATCAAGTTTTGCAGATTTCTTTTCTTTAGTCAGTAATTCAAAATCATTTTTTATTTGATTATTCATCTTATAAAAGAGATCAACATTTTTTTCTAAAGACGAGATATTAGTGTTTGATTTTATAAAATGAATTTTTTCTAAATTAAAATCGCTATTTCTAAATGCAATTACAAAATCATTATAAATTAAACCTTCTCCATCTCTTAAATTATTTAATTCAATAATTAAATCATCACTGGGCAAAACCTGTGAATCAATCCATAAATTATCATTGGATATATTAAGATGAAATTTATTCTGCAAATAATCTTCAGTCTTAACTGAAATATCATTATAATAATATGCCCATTTTTCTTTTATAGTAAGAATACCATATCTGAAACCTGAAATTGGCCGTGTAAAACTAAGAGGGAAATATTTCTTTTGGTTTGAATCAAATAAAACTATATTCATAAAATTATTTTAAACAAATTTAAATAAAAAAACCTCATACAATCGCATGAGGTTTATATTACTTAAAACAAAGTAAAATTTACTTTTTTAATTTGTTGTATTTGTTTTTAAATTTATCAATACGTCCAGCAGTATCAATCATTTTAGATTTTCCAGTATAGAAAGGATGTGAATCAGAAGATATTTCCATCTTGATTAATGGATACTCATTTCCGTCTTCCCATTTAACAGTTTCTTTAGATTCAGCGCAAGACTTAGTTAAAATTGCAAAGTCAGTAGACAGGTCTTTAAAAACACAAAGTCTATAATTTTCTGGGTGTATTCCTTTTCTCATGATATTAAAATTTGGATTGCAAAATTAACAAGTTTTATTAAACTAGCAAATTAGATATCTGTTTTTTATTAATTTAAATCTGTAAGTAAATTATTTGTTTTTGTTACAGCTTCAGCTGACGCTTTTAAATTTGACAATTCACTTTCCGAAAGATCAACCTCAACAATTTTTTCAATACCGTTTTTACCAAGAATTACAGGTACACCGATACATATATCGTTTAAACCATATTCACCATCTAACATTGTTGAACAAGGAAACATTTTTTTCTGATCACAAGCAATTGCTTGAACAAGTGAAGAAACAGCAGCGCCGGGAGCATACCATGCAGAAGTTCCTAGCATGCCAGTAAGAGTAGCCCCTCCAACCTTTGTGTCATTGAGTACTTTTTCTAGTCTTTCTTCTGAAATTAATTCAGTTACTCTAATACTATTTCTTGTTGCAATTCTTATTAGGGGAATCATTCCTTTATCTGAATGACCGCCTATTACCATGCCATCAACATCAGAAATTGGACATTCTAAAGCCTCGCTTAATCTATATTTGAATCTTGCACTATCGAGAGCACCTCCCATACCAATAATTCTATTTTTCGGAAGCCCAGTAACCTTGTGAGTTAAATACGTCATGGTATCCATTGGGTTACTAACAATTATTAAAATAATATTAGGAGATTGCTGTATTAACTGTTGAGATACTGATTTTACAATTCCAGCATTAATACCTATTAATTCCTCTCTAGTCATCCCAGGTTTTCTAGGGATTCCACTTGTGATAACGGCAATATCACTATTAGAAGTTTTCGAATAATCATTTGTACTTCCAGTTATTCTTGTATCAAAACTATTTAATGATGCTGTTTGCATCAAATCCATTGCTTTTCCTTCAGCAAAATTTTCTTTAATATCAACAAGAACAATATCTGAGGCAAAATTTTTCATTGCAATATATTCTGCACAACTAGCTCCTACGGCTCCCGCTCCAACAACTGTAACTTTCATTTTTATATATAATTTTTATTAATAATAATTAACCAACTAATTAGTTAATCTATTTTTTTAGGCATCAATATTAGCATACTTAGCATTAGCTTCAATAAACGCTCTTCTTGGCGGAACATCATCCCCCATGAGCATAGAAAAAACTCTATCTGCTTCTGCAGCACTATCAATAGTTACTCGCTTAAGAGTTCTAAAATCAGGATTCATTGTTGTATCCCATAGCTGAATAGCATTCATTTCTCCAAGCCCTTTATATCTCTGAATGGCAACATTTACATCCTTTCCTGCTTTCATATCAATAATCAACTCATCTCTTTCTTTATCATCCCAACAGTACCTGTGATCTTTACCTCTTTTTAGTAAATAGAGTGGTGGAGTTGCAATATAAATATATCCATTTTCAATCAATGGTTTTAAATATCTAAAAAAGAATGTTAAAAGTAATGTTGCAATATGACTTCCGTCAATATCAGCATCAGTCATAACAACTACTTTGTGGTATCTTAATTTCTCTATGTTTAAAGCTCTTTCATCCTCTTCAGTGCCCACAGAAACACCCAAAGCTTTGTACATGTTTTTTATTTCTTCATTTTCAAACACCTTGTGCTGCATTGCTTTCTCTACATTCAAAATCTTACCTCTAAGCGGTAGAATTGCTTGAAAATGCCTGTCCCTACCCTGCTTTGCAGTACCTCCTGCAGAATCTCCCTCAACAAGATAAATTTCAGATTTAGCAGGGTCTCTTTCAGAACAGTCTGAAAGCTTTCCTGGCAAACCTGATCCTGATAAGACATTTTTTCTTTGAACAAGCTCTCTAGCTTTTCTAGCTGCATTTCTTGCAGTAGCTGCTAAAATGACTTTTTGTACAATAGTTTGAGCTTGTTTAGGGTTTTCCTCTAAATAATTATTTAGCATCTCTCCTACCGCTTTATCTACAGCACCAGTAACTTCTTTATTACCCAGCTTAGTTTTTGTTTGCCCTTCAAATTGAGGCTCCATTACTTTTACAGAAATCACAGCTGTTAAGCCTTCTCTAAAGTCATCACCACTAATTTCAAATTTTACTTTCTTTAATAAACCTGATTCGTCAGCATATTTTTTTAAGGTTCTGGTCAGAGCTCTTCTAAAACCAGCCAAATGTGTTCCCCCTTCATGAGTATTTATATTATTTACATATGAATGAACATTTTCTGTATAAGAGTTATTATAAACCATCGCAACCTCAACAGGAACCTCATTTTTTTCACCATCAAAATAAATTACAGAATCTAAAATTGAATCTCTAGTGCTATCTAAAAACTGAACAAACTCTTTTAATCCAACTTCAGAATGAAAATCTTCACAGACATGATTTCCTTCATCATCTTTCCTTCTTAAATCTGTAATCTTTAAATGAATACCTTTATTTAAAAAAGATAATTCTCTTAATCTAGCAGCTACAATATCATAATGATATACAGATTCTACAAATATTGTATTATCAGGCATAAAAGTCACCTCTGTACCAGTCTTATCAGATGTACCAATTTCTCTAACATCATACTGAGGAACTCCAATTTTATATTCTTGTTCAAATACTTTACCACCTCTATGAACCTCAACCCTTAAGTCAGTTGAAAGAGCATTTACACATGAAACTCCAACTCCATGCAAACCACCCGAAACTTTATAAGAACCTTTATCAAACTTACCACCTGCGTGTAAGACTGTCATAACTACCTCGAGTGCAGACCTCTGCTCTTGCTCGTGAATATCGGTTGGAATACCTCTACCATTATCCGTAACAGTAATTGAATTATTTTCATTTATAAACACCTCAATATGAGAACAATGACCAGCTAGAGCCTCATCAATTGAGTTATCTACAACTTCATAAACTAAATGATGTAGTCCTTTTTGCCCAACATCACCAATATACATAGCAGGTCTTTTCCTAACAGCCTCTAAACCTTCTAATACTTGAATATTACTTGCTCCGTAATCCTGCCCTTCATCTAATTTATCACTCATATATTTTTAATTGTATGTTATAACAAATATACAATTATACATTCTTTTAAATATGAAAATTAACGATGAAAAGCACTTAGATTTTTCAACAAAAGTTGATAACTTTTAGAAAGAATATTTCAACCCAAATAAGACATTAAATCCATAATCAAAATAACCATGAAAAAGTTCATTTTTTTGTCCTGTTATATTATTTAAATCAAAATTAAATGATAATTTTTTTGAATAATTATAGCTTAAGATTAAATCGAAGTCAAGGTAATCTTCAAGCTCAACAAATATTTCAGATGGGTAAATTAATAAATTTGTCTCTGTTAGCGTACTTCTACCAGACATAAAGCTAATATTTGGTGATATTTTTAACTTATCTCTTAAAGAAATGGGAATTGATAATGAAGAAATAAATTTAGGGTAATAAGGAAGATGCTCATCAAAATAATTAAAGTAATTTACTTCAAAATCAAGAGCAATAACACTTCCAATTTCATTGAAATAATGTAATGATGCATACAGCTGATTAACATCTTTATATTGGGCAATAAATCTTTGAATAGAAGAAATGTTTTGTCTTTTAAAATATAAAATATTATTAATCTTTGAAAATGAAGTATTCAAAACAATATATTGATTTTTGGATAAATGATTTTTCATTAAAAAATAAACCTCTTTAGAAAAAGTTTTTTTCAATTCCTGACTAAAAATACCATCATCAGAAATCTGCTGATTAGTTCCAAATGAATGGATAAATTGATTGTCTTCACTTAATGTGCGCAAAGAATTTCTTTTATTACAATCTCTCAAACCAAATTGTAAAAAGACAAAATCATTTACTAGTTCTTTTGAAAATTGAATATGCGGAAAAATAGAAATCTCAGTATCTAGAGTGTCATCTTGATACTCTAGATTAAGACCTAAATCAATTTTAAAACCATACTTATCAATTCTCGTTGAAGGATAAAATATGAATTCCTTCACATCCAAACTTCTCCTTCCAAAAGCAATCTCATCTCTAGAATAATTTAAATAATTATTAAAACCTAGAAAACATCTAATAAGATTATCAGTATTTTTTCTTTCTAATAAACTTCTGAAATGAATATGATTTTCAGACATTTCATTTAAGTCAGAGATATAAAAGGAAGTATTGTGTTTAAAGCCATTAGAAAATGGCCTTTTTGAAAACGCATTAAAAGATATCTTAGAATACCTAAATTCATTCTTAAAATTAAATATTGAAACATCTCTATCATAAGTCATGTTAATAGAAATAACATTATTAGGCTTAAAAAACTTTAAAAAACCATAAACACTTTGATTAGTATTCTCAATCTTGTGATTACTCGATATAATTGGGCTAGACAGGGCAAAGGCTTTATAACTATTTTGATTATGAGTTAATGACAAACCGTAGAAAATAGATTTTGAATGTTTTTGATTAAATGAAAATTGTCCATTACTTTGAGATAATGTCCCTATGCGTAAATCTATCTTGTAATTTAAAAAATCTTTAGCTCTATCATGCTTGATTTTTGCAGGATTAATTTCTCTTATTAAATATGGAGAATAAAACAAAGTGTTAATATAAGAGTAATTTTGAGATTTATCAATTTTTGTAGTATCGCTAAACGAAGCTTGTTTATTAATTTTAACAGCATCAGGAATTTCAGGCTTAAATCCTTCTATAACTATTATTTCTGTTGTATTAAGATCTTGAGCAAATATTGGATTAAAAAACGCAAAAAAACATAGAGTAAAAAGTATTTTTTTCATATTATTTAATATTCTTCATTTTCTAATTCATCTTCAAAAATCACTTCATAGTCTAAATTTAGATCTAGGAATTCACTTGTTTTGTCATCAACAACTGAATTTAAAATAAGCTCTTTCTCTAAAATTTTCTCCCTCTTTTTTTGCGCTAATAATTTAAGCTCTATTCCATTATGATTTTCAATAACACTCTCCAAAGTTGCTTTAGCTTGGAAAAAATCATTTTTCAAAATATAGATGTCAGATAACAAAATAAAAGCTTTAGCAATAAAATAATCATTGGAATAATTCTCAGCTAATTCAAAAATCATCTTTTCAGCTAATTCTAAATCATCATCCAAAAAAGTAAGATAAGAAAGCATATACTTAGCTTCAGCAGCCTCACTACCTAAATTAACATCTAAAACAATTTTGTAATTTACCCTTACTTTTAAATAATTTCCTCTAACAAATTCTTCTCTAGCAATTATTGTATTAGCTGTAGAGATTAGCCAATTATCATTTTTATCTAAATTCAATACCTTTTGAGCGTAAATAAAAGCACTCTGATTTTTTAAAAAATTAAAACCATACATTAGTCTTATAACAGCCTCTCGTCTTAAACTATTTGTGGAGGCAACGCTTTCTAAGGCTAAATAGAACAAATTTGAAGAGGAATACTCTTTCAATCTATATTTATAGCGTGCAGAAAACACTAATGCGTCTTCTAAATATTCTTTTGAATTACTTTTAATAATATTTTCATAATATAAAAAGGCATTTGAAGAATCTAAAAGTCTTCTATAACTTTCTGCTAAAAAGTAATAAGCTTGATTTACAAAAACACCATTATAATCAACATTAGAGTTTTGACTTTTAGAGAAATCATTTAAATACTTGAGAAAATTATCGCGAGCATAAACATATTCTCCTTCTGAAAACTTAATAAAAGCTGCATTATAAGATAATGAATCAATTTCTGATTTTTTAACATTAAAATTAGGAAGTGAATTTATGAGATTAACATATTGATCTACTTGAGCATTTGCAACATAAATTGACTGAATACCAAGCAATGCCTGCTTAAAGTACTTTGTTTTAGAAAAATTTTCTATAACGAATGTGTAGTCATCTATTGCTAAATCTGTTTTGTTATTATTAAAATTAATAATGCCACGCCCTAGATGAGATTCTGCTCTAAGATTCAAATCTTTTGAGTTTAACAAAACACTATCGTAGTATGAAATAGCAAGCTTAAAATCATTATTATTTTTAAAATGATTTGCTAAATCAAATAATGCGTTATCATAATAAGGAGAATGAGGAAACTCTTGAACCAACCGTTTAAGCATCCTTAATTTTTTAGATTTTTGGTTAATTAAAGATAAGCATAATGAACGGTTATATAATGCGTAATCTAAATCAAACAAATTTAATTTAACTGATTTTTCATAATATTTTTGGGACAATAAAAATTCATTTAGCATATAAAAACCATCGGCAATTCTAAGAAGAGCATCGTTTTGCATAGTTGAATCTTTATTATCTTTAATAAAACTTCTGAAAAGAGAATTTGCATCTTTAAATTCCTTAGTTTGAAAATAACAATATGCAAGATTATACTTAGCACTACTAATATAAGAAGATAACTTATCGCTATAGCCTATTTTTTTGTAAATACTTTTTGCTTTTTCAAAATCGTCAAGCATATAATAAGCATCTGCCATCCAAAAATTAGATAAATAATAAATATCTAAATTAATTTGAAACTGATTTGACTGCTTAAAATAGTCAATTGCATTTTTGTAATTTGAATTATTAAATTCATTTATAGCTAAAAAATATGATAACTCTTGCATTATTGTTTTCTGCTCATTGTTAAGACTTGCAAGAGCCTTCAAGCCATTATAAGCTTGCAAATAATTACTTGTCCCCCTAAGCACATTTGCCATTAGAGTTTGAACAGTATCTATTTTCTGATTTGAATCAGATTCATTGATAAATTTTTTAAATATTTCTAAAGTATTGCTATAGGGAAGATCAAGCTCATATGATAATTTAGCATAATTAAACATAGCATCATCCCTTAAATTAGAATTGACATTAAATTGTGATGATTTTTTAAAAGCATTTAATGAATATTTTTTATTATTAATATTTAAATAAGATACTCCTAAATAATAAGAAGATATTTGATCTAATGTATCGTTTTGCCCAAGAGATTTCTCAAAAAACTTAACTGCATTAGCATGATCTAAACTCTTGAAGTAAGAAAAAGCTAGCATGTAGTAATCTTGCTTTGCAAACGAATTATTATTTGAAAAGTAAAGATTAAAATATTTTATTGCACTCTCATAATTCTTTAAATGATAAAATGATTCAGCCAATAATCTATTAACCTCTGCAATTCTTGAAGGAACAATATTATCAACTTTAGACTCAAGAAATAAGATTAATTTCTGATACTCTTTTTTTTGATAATATATCTGTGCAATATAATATGGTATTATATCAGAAAACTTTGTTTTCCCATCTAATTTAAGAAACCATTCTAAAGAAGAACTAAAATCTTTATTTTGATATGCTATGTGTGCGTAATAATAACGTGCAGCTGGAACACAAGAATTAGAACCGTTTAATAATTTTTTAAAAAATAATTTTGACTTAGATAAAGAATCTGATGCAAAATAAGAGTAAGCAAGGTTAAAAATTTGGGAGTCACTTAAACCACTGAGCTCATTAGAATAGTAACTAATAGACTTTAAATATTTTTTATTTCTAAAATTAATTTCTGCAAGGGCAATATTAGCATTATGATTTAAAATAGATTCAGGAAAATCAAGAATCAGCTTTTCATATAAAAACTCGGCATCATCTAGAAATAATATTTTAGAGCATTCTGCATTATAAAAAAGAGCTTGATCAGTGTTAATCTTTTCAAAATATGATTGTGCTAATATGAATTGCTCATCATCAAATAATTCTAAACCTTTTTCAAAAAAAGAATTTTGAGAATATAACAACTGAAAGTTGAAAAAAAATAAAAGTAAAATTATTCTTGACTTTATCATTCTTTATTTATTATTAATAAAAGTAGATAATAAGCACAATAAACATAAGAGTATAATTTCAAGTTTTCAACATAACTTTTTAACAATTCTACTCAACTCTGGCACTAGTTTTTGTAATATATTTTTTAATTTGCAGATATGTTTTATGTTATAAAAGTAAAAGGAGCTAAACCTATCCCAGATTTTGTTCAAATAAGGGACGAAGACTATACATTAAGAGCCTATTTTCGCCTTAGTCAAATCAAAAAAGGAATTGAAAAAAACAACCTTCTTGATTTTAATGATGAACTAACAAATTTAATTAATCAAATTCCTTACGGAAAGATTCATAAATTTATACCCAAACAATGAGTAATCAAATAATAAAATTAGAAGGCGTAAGTATTGATCATCTAGAACACAATGTCTTAGACAATATAAATCTATCTATTAAAAAAGGAGAATTTATATATCTAATTGGTGATACTGGCAGCGGAAAAACTAGCCTTGTTAAATCACTTTATGCTGAAATAAAAGTTAGTGCAGGAAATATAAATATTATTGAGTATGATCTAAATTACATCACAAAAAAAGAAATTCCAATGCTTAGAAGAAAAATTGGAATTGTATTTCAAGATTTTCAACTTCTTTCTGATAGGAATATTGCAAAAAATCTTGAATTTGTTTTAAAATCAACTGGCTGGAAAAACAAAAAAAATATTGATCTTAGAATAGATGAAGTTCTAAAAAAAGTTCAATTGATCGATGTAAAAGAAAAAATGCCTTATCAACTCTCAGGTGGAGAACAACAAAGAGCTGCAATTGCAAGAGCAATATTAAATAACCCTGAAATTATTCTGGCAGATGAACCAACAGGAAATCTTGACCCATACATATCTCAAAAAATAATTGATTTATTAAAAGAAATAAATATTACTGGAACTACTATTTTAATTGCTACACATGACTATGAAATTATTAAAAATAATAAATCTAGAATAATAAAATGTAACAATAAAAATCTTCAGGAAATTAGCATCGAAGAATTATAATGGACCTACAAAAGAATTTTGATTTAAAGAATCTCAACTCGTTTAACATATCTGTCAAAACAAAATATTTTTATAAGTTCTCATCAATTAACGAGTTACAAAATATTTTAGAATATAATAAGACTCTAAAAGAAAAAACTATAATTCTTGGAGGAGGGTCAAACATTCTTTTTACCAAAGATTTCGATGGACTAATTATCAAAAATGAAATTAAGGGGATTACTATTAAAAGCGAATCAAAAAAACATGTTACTATAGAAGTTGGAGCTGGAGAAAACTGGCATGATTTCGTAAAATGGAGCGTTACTAATAATCTTTCTGGAATAGAGAACCTTGCTCTTATTCCTGGCTCTGTTGGAGCAACACCAATTCAAAACATTGGGGCATACGGAATGGAGGTTAAAAACACCATTACAAAGGTTTACTATTTTGATATTGTAACACAAAGAGAGAAAATTTTAGCAAATAAAAAATGTAATTTTAAATATCGTGATTCAATTTTTAAAAATAAATTCAAAAATAAATTTATTATTACCAAAGTTGTTTTTTGCTTAAATAAAGAGCATGCAAACAATTCAAATTACGGAGCCATTAATGAGGAGTTGAATAAATTAAAAATGGAACCTAGCCTAAAATCAATTTTTCAAGCAGTGATTAGCATCAGGAATCAAAAACTACCAGATCCAAAGAAACTTGGCAACAGCGGAAGTTTCTTCAAAAACCCTATTATAAAAAATCAAAAATTTGTGATATTAAAAAAAATACATCCTAATATTGTTGGCTACCCTATGCCAAGTGGTGACATAAAAGTTGCTGCAGGATGGCTGATAGAACAAGCAGGATGGAAAGGGCACACTGAAGGTTCAGCAGGAGTTCATAAAAACCAAGCTCTTGTTCTAGTAAATTATGGAGAAGCAACTGGGGAAAATATATTAGATTTATCCATTAAAATTAAAAATTCTATCAAAGAAAAATTTGATATTGAAATAACTCCCGAGGTTAATATTATTTAGATGACTAAAGAATCAACTCTACTTAAAAAACTTCAACTTAATTTCCCTCACAAACCCACCTCTGAACAATCTAAAATATTTTTAGACTTAGATGAATTTATTCTAACTCTTGGAAATAAAAATATATTTGTTTTAAAAGGGTATGCTGGAACTGGAAAAACAACATTAATTTCTTCTTTAGTAAAATCACTTCCAAGTATTGGTAAAAGATCTGTTCTTCTAGCCCCAACTGGAAGAGCAGCTAAGGTTCTATCAAAATATTCAAATAAAAAAGCATCTACTATACACAAAAAAATATATTGGATAAAAACAAATAAGAGCGGGAATACATTTATTACTCTAAAAGAAAACAATCATACAAATACAATCTTTATTGTTGATGAAGCCTCAATGATTCCTGAAGACACAGACAATAGCCTTGGAAATAGATCTTTATTAAAAGATTTAATTGAATACATATATGTTGGTATGGACTGTAAGCTAATACTAATTGGAGATACAGCACAATTACCACCAATACATTTAGATATAAGCCCTGCTCTGGATGAAGAAAAATTAGAACTCAATTATAATAAGCATATTATATGTCGTGAATTAAAAAATGTAGTTAGACAAAATAAAGATTCATTAATTCTTGATAATGCTACTCAAATTAGAAATTTAATTCTAAATAAATCTTATGTATTTCCAAAATTTATTACTAATAATGAAGTGATTAGAATTAATACAGGAGAAGATTTACAAGATCATATAGAAAGCGCATACAATCAGTCTGGTGTTGAGAACACTACAGTAATTTGCAGATCAAACAAAAGAGCAAACCAATATAATGCGAGAATTAGAAGTGAAATTAGATGGCAAGAAGATACTATATCATCAGGGGATATAATAATGATTGTTAGAAATAATTATTTCTGGCTTAAAGAAGAAAGTGAGGCTGGTTTTTTAGCAAACGGAGATATTGTTGAAGTAACTAGAATTAATGAAATTATTGATCGATATGGATTTAAATTTGCAAAAGCAAGCATAAAACTTCTTGACTATCCAAAAGAACCAGAGCTTGAAACCATTCTATTAATTAATACATTAGATTCTGAGACTGCTTCATTAACGTATAATGAATACCAAAAACTTTATAAAGAGGTTAGTCTAGACTATAAGGGCGAAAAAAAAATAAATCAAAAAATTAAAGAGAATAAATATTTTAATGCGCTACAAATAAAATTTGCATATTCAATAACATGTCATAAATCTCAAGGGGGACAATGGGACCAAGTATTTATAGACTTAGGTTATTTTACCAAAGAAATGCTTGATAAAAACTATCTAAGATGGCTTTATACAGCATGCACAAGAGCTACAAAAAAACTTTATTTAATTAATTTTAATGATAATTTCTTTAAATAAAATTAATCTACAAATTATCAATAATTTCATTAAACGTTTTACTTGGGCGCATTAAAGAAAAGACAATATCTGTACTTGGGTTGTAATAACCCTTAATATCATTAGATACTCCTTGACTATTATTTAATTCATCTAAAATCTGCTTTTCATTATCTTTCATTTTTACAGCAACATTATTAAAAATATATTTAAAATCAAGGTCTATTTCTTGAGCTGCTAGCTCATCCGCCCAATACATAGCTAAATAAAAATGTGACCCTCTATTATCTAATTCTCCGACTTTTCTTTTAGGAGACTTCCCTCTTTTTAACAAATTCTCTATTGCAATATCTAAAGTGCTAGCTAAAATTTTTGCTTTTAGATTATTGTTAACTTCTGCTAGGTGCTCTAAAGAAACAACAATAGCCATAAATTCACCTAATGAATCCCATCTTAGATGTCCTTCACTAATAAATTGCTGAATATGCTTTGGTGCAGACCCTCCTGCGCCTGTTTCAAATAGTCCTCCTCCGTTCATAAGAGGGACAATAGATAACATTTTAGCAGAAGTTCCTAATTCTAAAATTGGAAATAGATCAGTTAGATAATCTCTTAGTACGTTACCAGTTACTGAAATAGTATTCTCTCCATTACGCACCCTATCTAAGGTAAATAAAGTTGCTTCATAAGGAGATAAAATTTGGATATCCAAATCTTTCGTTTCATGACCCTTAAGATACTTATTCACCTTTTTTATTATCTGGAAGTCATGTGCTCGATTTTCATTTAACCAAAAAATAGCTGGCCAATTTGTAGCTTTGGCTCGATTTACTGCTAATTTAACCCAATCTTGAATTGGAAGATCTTTTGTTTGACACATTCTCCAAATATCACCTTCTTCAACAGAATGTTGAATTAAAATATTTTCATTTGAATCAATAACTTTAACCAATCCTTCACATTGAATTTCAAATGTTTTATCGTGAGAACCATACTCTTCAGCCTTTTGAGCCATTAGCCCAACATTTGGAACAGTACCCATTGTAGTAGGATCAAATGCACCATATTTTTTGCAAAAATCAATTGTAGCAGAATATACACTTGCGTAAGAACTATCAGGAATAATTGCTTTTGTATCTTCAGTTTTATTATCTCTGTTCCACATTTGACCAGAAGTCCTAATCATTGCAGGTAATGACGCATCAATAATCACATCAGAGGGAACATGTAAATTTGTAATTCCTTTTTCAGAGTTAACCATAGCAAGATTGGCATTATCTTTAAAAGCTTTATTAATATCAGATTGGATTTCAGATTTTTTATCGTTTGGTAAAGAATTAATTTTTTCAACTAAATCTCCAAAACCATTTTTAAAATCTACTCCCATTTCAGATAAAATATCTTTATGCTTTAAAACTAAATCAGAAAAAAAGATTGACACTACATGACCAAAAATAATAGGATCTGAAACCTTCATCATTGTTGCCTTCATATGTAACGAAAGTAAAATACCTGTATCTTTTGCCTCTTTAATTTCTTTTTCTAAAAATGAAATTAATTTTTTCTTACTCATTATAGAAGCATCAATAATCTCTTTTTCAAGTAAGTGAATATTATCCCGTAGAGTAGTCACTTTGCCATCATTTGCAAAATGTTGAATTTTAACATTAGTAGAATGATCAATACACACAGATTTTTCATTATGATGAAAATCTCCACTCGTCATAGTTGCTACATGTGTTTTTGAGCTTGAATCCCACTCACCCATTAAATGAGGATTTACTTTTGCATAATTTTTAACTGCCTGAGGAGCTCTTCTATCAGAATTACCTTCTCTTAGAACGGGGTTAACAGCAGAACCTTTTATTTTATTGTATCTTGAATGTATTTCTCTTTCTTGATCATTAGAAGGAGTATCACAATATGAAGGAACCTTAAAACCTTGAGCTTGAAGCTCAGAAATAGTTGCAATTAGTTGTGGAACAGAGGCAGATATGTTTGGAAGCTTTATAACATTTGCTTCTGGCAGCTTAACAATTTCACCTAATTCTGCAAGAGCATCATTTACAATTTGATCTTTTTCTAAAAACTCTGGAAATGCTCCTAATACCCTTGATGCCAATGAAATATCTTTTGATTCAATCTTAACATTAGCTTTTAAAACAAAGGCATTTATAATTGGAAGTAGTGAAAAGGTTGCCAACATTGGCGCCTCATCAGTTTTAGTGTAAATTATTTTTGATACTTTTTCACTCATCATTTTTAATATTTTTTCTTTAAAATTAATATCCAAAAATATCTTCAAGCTTAAGAATAGTAACTTCTCCATATTTCTCAAGCAATTTTAGATCAATTTCATTGGAACTTCCTAAAACCATGTATATATAATTATCATTTTTAACATGAGTATCATGAAAATTTGTAAGATCTTCCATAGTAAAATCAACTACATCATTAAACAAATCAATTCGTTTATCGTAATTAACACCCATTTTATTAAAAGTTTCATAATAATCTAAAACCTTATTTTTAGTTATTCTCTCAGTTCTTATTTTTTGTAATATACCCTCTCTAGCTGTTTCCATATTAGAGTTGGCTTGAGGCATTTCTTCCAAAAGAGCTTGCATCCCTTGCATTGCCTCACCAAGCTTGTCAGCCTGAGTCCCAACATAAGAAAATCCGTAATGAGAATCACTTGATTTTTTTGGAATTGTAAAAGTACTGTAGACAGAATATGCTAAAGCTTTTGACTCTCTCATATCTTGAAATACTATTGAGCTCATACCACCTCCAAAATATTCATTATGAAACTTAATTATTGAATACTCATCATTGTTTAACTTCTCTCCCTTAGTAAACATTATAACTTCAGCTTGCTTCATATCATAATCAATAACATAAACTTTACTTGAATCCATTTCTTTTTCTACGTTAAGATCTTTTTGTATAATTTCAATTAACTCCGTAGTATTATGAACCTCAAGCATTAGCTTCTTAACATCAGAAATATTATCAGGACCATAATACAACACCTTGTGCTTAAATTTAGTTAAACTATGTATAATGTTAAGAAGATCTGCTGAAGTAATCAACTCTAGTTCTTTATCATTAATAGTATTAGTAAAAGATGAATTATTTCCATATTTCGCGTAACTACTCATGGCGCTAAATAAAATAATCTGTCTATTTAATTTAGCATCTTCCTTCTGTTTTTGATAAGCAGTTTTTAGACTAATTAAAGCTTCTTCATCAGCAATAGAATTAGCTAAAATATCTTCTAACAAATTAATAGATTTTTCAAAATTATTTGACAAACCAGTTAAGGTAATTTTAGTTTCTTTAGAGGTTGTATTAACTGATAAATTACAACCTAGCTTATAAAAATCTTCTGCTTTCTGACTAGCAGATAAATTTTTCGTTCCTAAATATTGAAGATAATCAGTTGCTAATTTTAATTTTTTGTCACTATTAGTTCCTATTGCAATTACATAACTAATTTGAAATCTTTCGTTTTCATTATTTCTCTTATATAAAATAGGTAATGAATTCATTTCATCAATTTCTAAATCTTTTGAAAAATCAATAAATTTTGGCTCAATCATTTTTACATCCTGAGAGAGAATATTTCTAGACATAAGATTAAGTGTAGAGCTTAAAAATTCAGACTTAGCATCTCTATTTACTGAAACTGGTGTAATCTTAGGTTTAACAACATTCACAGCATTTGGATCATCTCCTAATCTCTTATAAACTACGACATAATTATCATTATATTTTTCATTTACAAAGCTTATTAAATTTTCCTTTGTAATCTTTGCAAGTTCATTTAACTCATTTTGATGTTGTTCCCAACTCATATTTAATATAAAGGCATCAACAAACTCTTCAGCTCTTCCATTATTTGATTCATATTTTTTGATTTGATCAAGCTTAAGGTCAGAGATAATAGCCTCTAGAATCCAATCAGAAAAATTACCTTTTTTTATTTCATTAATTTGGGAAAGTAAAAGATCTTTTACATCTTCAAGCTTTTGATCATTAAGAGAAGTACCATAAAAAGCATGCAAAGAATAATCATTTAAAATATATGGAAAACAACCTCCTCCACTAAGCTTTTGAGCTTGATTTAAATTTATATCTATTAGACCAGCCGAAGTATTACTCAAAAGCATATCCACCATTGTTATCATATTTGCATCTGAAGAGCTAGCTCCATCAAATCTAAAACCTAAATAAACACGTTCTGCCTCTGGACCAAAAACTTCTGTAGTTTTTGGGGAGGTAATTGGCTCTTCTTTTATAACTTCAAAAACAGGATCTTGCTTTCTTTCAAAATTTCCAAAATATTTATTCACCATATTAATGACGTCATCGTAATCAAAATCTCCAGATAAACATAGTGCCATATTATTGGGCACATAATATTTGTTAAAATATTTTCTAATTTCTTTTAGTGACGGGTTCTTCAAGTGGTCAATTGTTCCAATAGTAGTTTGGGTTCCATATTGATGTGTTGGAAAAAGTGAGGACATTAATGCTTCAAACATTTTAGAACCATCATTATCTAAAGATTTATTTTTCTCTTCATAAACTGCCTCTAACTCAGTGTGGAATAATCTAAAAACAGGCATTCTAAATCTTTCTGATTCAATTTTCAACCATTTTTCTATTTGATTAGAAGGGATATCATTAATATAAACTGTTCTTTCATTTGAAGTATAGGCATTGGTTCCTTTAGCTCCTATTCCGCTTAACATTTTATCATATTCATTAGCTATACACAATTTTGCTGCCTCACCAGAAGTAGAATCTATTAAAGACCAAATTCTTTCACGATTTACTATATCTTCCATTGAAATTTCTCTATACTCTTCATAAAGGCCCTCTATTTGATCAAGTAAAACCTTTTCTTTTTCATAATCAAGCGAACCATACTTATCTGTTCCTTTGAATAGCATGTGCTCTAAATAATGAGCTAAACCTGTTGCATCTGAAGGATCATTTTTACTTCCTGCTCTTACTGCAATATTTGTTTGAATTCTAGGTGCATCATCATAATATGACAAGTATACCTTTAATCCATTATCTAAAGTATATACTCTAGCATTTAAAGGATCATTATCAACATATTCATAGTTATTCTCAATCATTTTATTTTGTTTTTTTGCATTTAAAGTTAAAAGTATAGCAGCAATTATTATAAGTACTACAGTTAAAATTGTTTTATTGTTCATTTGATTATATTAAGATTAATATTCTGGATCAAGACCCAACTGCTCTCTTAAAACTTGTAGCTCTGGGTTTTTCTCCAGCATTTTATTAAATTTATCTTTGTTTGTATAGGCAACATCTCTTTTCTCAGATTCAACAACTACAGTATTTAAATCTAATTTATCATTACCAAGCCTTTCTCTTAAAATTTTTAAAATCATTTGTTTTTCGTGATAGACTAATTCAATTTGAGATGAATTACTTAATGGAACTTTAATTAAAAAATCGTCAAGAAGGAGAGGGTCATATATCCCTAGAGTAATTGCTAAATTAGATTTACCATTCTTTTTAAGAATATTTATCATTTCTTTCCAATGAAATGTTAAATCCGATTGGGTAAATTCTTTTGAATTTAAATTAGATATAATATCATCCTCTTTTATTTTCTCTTTTTTTTGAAAAAGTAAATTAGAAATAGATATAGTTTTACTTTCTTTAGTAGCAATAAAATCTTGTGAATTTTTTATCTCAGCTAAATCTTGTACTTTTTCTTTAAGTTCTACTTCATCATTAATTTTATTTTCAAGATCAATAGAATTAGTGATTTCAACGTTAACATTCTTTTTTTCTATAATAACATCATCATTAAATGTCTTGTTAACTTTAGTAGCAGTAAATCTTTCATCTTTTACAGTTTTAGTATTTTGAACTTTTGAAATTATAGCTTCAGATATTATTGGAGCTTTAGAGTCATTTGCTTTTGATACTACAAAATTTTTAGATTTTTTTTTTAATTCAGCACTATATCCAATCGAAGAAATTTGCATTAAACAAATTTCAACTAATAATCTTTTGTTATTGCTTAGGTTGTATTGGATATCACATTCATTGCAAAGTTTTAAAGCTTTAACTAAATAAGATGAAGATGTTTTATTAGTTTGATCTAAATATCTCGATTTTAAATCATCAGACTTTTCAAGGATTTCAGCTGTAATACTATCTTGACAAAGTAAAAGGTTTCTTAAGTGAGAAGCAAGACCATTAATAAAATGCTGACCATCAAAGCCATTATTTAAAATTTCATTAAATATTAAAAACAATTGACTAATATTATTTTCAAATAAACTAGCAGTAACTTTGAAATAATAATCATAATCTAAAATATTGAGATGTTTTATTACTTCAGTATAAATTAGCTTACCATCAGATGAAGTAACTAAACGGTCAAATAAAGACAAGGAATCTCTAAGAGCACCATCAGATTTTTCCGCAATTAAATGAAGTACCGAATCTTCAAAATCAATTGATTCTTTTGAAGCTACATATTTAAGATTCTTTATAATATCATCAATTGAAGATTTTTTAAAATCAAAAATCTGGCATCTTGATAGAATCGTTGGAATTATTTTATGCTTTTCTGTAGTAGCTAAAATAAATTTAGCATGCTTTGGAGGCTCTTCAAGAGTTTTTAAAAAAGCGTTGAAAGCTTGGGCTGAAAGCATATGAACCTCATCAATTATATATATATTGTACTCTCCAACTTGAGGAGCAAATCTTACTTGATCAACTAATTTTCTAATGTCATCAACTGAATTATTTGAGGCCGCATCAAGCTCATGTATGTTAAAAGAATTATTTTCATTAAATGATGTGCATGAAACACATTTATCACATGAATCTTGATTGGCAGAAAGATTATCGCAATTTATTGTTTTAGCTAAAATTCGTGCTAGAGAAGTTTTACCTACTCCTCGAGGGCCGCAAAACAAAAAGGACTGTGCTAATTGATTATTTCTAATTGAGGTTTTTAATGTTGAAGTAATAGCATCTTGCCCTAAAACTCTTTCAAAAGTTTGAGGCCTATATTTTCTTGCAGATACTAAAAAATTACTCATATTTATATCATAAAAAGATAATTACAAAACTAACATTTATCTTAAATTAAAAGACAAAAAAACAGTACAAATTAATAAGGACATCTTATTTTGGTAATTAACTATAGTTTTTCTAAATTTGCCGCCCGATTAAGGAAAAGAAAATAAATATTAAGAAAAATAAATCAAATGAATAATTACGAAACTGTTTTCATAATGAATCCCGTCTTATCTGATGATCAGGTAAGGGAAACAGTAAAAAAATTTGTTGATTATCTAAAAGATAAAAAAGCAAAAATTACCCATGAGGAAAACTGGGGACTTAAAAAACTTAAGTATACAATTCAGAAAAAGAAAACTGGATTTTATTACTTACTTGAATTTCAAGCAGAAGGAGATGTTATAGGGAACTTTGAAGTTGAATTTCAGCGTGATGAAAAAGTTATTAGATGGCAAACAGTTCGTCTAGATAAGTTTGCACTAGAGTATGCTGAAAGAAGAAAGAAGAAGTTAAGTACTAATACAAAAGCCGAATAACTATGAGCAATAATACAGAAATTAGATATCTATCTCCAGTTGATATTGAGAAAAGAAAAAGAAATAAGTACTGCCGTTTCACCAAAATGGGCATCAAGTACATAGACTATAAAGATCCAGATTTTTTAATGAGGTTTTTAAATGAGCAAGGGAAAATTCTTCCAAGAAGAATTACTGGAAACTCTATGAAATTTCAGAGAAGACTTGCAGTTGCTGTTAAAAGATGTAGACAATTAGCATTACTTCCTTATGTTGGAGATAACTTAAAATAAAAAGAAATGGAAATTATTTTATTAGAAAATATTGAGAAACTAGGTTTCAAAAATGAAATTGTAAATGTTAAGAATGGCTTTGGAAGAAATTTTCTTATTCCAGCAGGCAAAGCAATTCTTGCAACTGAGTCAGCAGTAAAAGTTCTTAATGAAAATTTAAGACAACAAGAACAAAAAGATTCAAAATTAATTGCTGAACTTAATAGTACGGTTGAAGCTCTTCCAACTCTTGATATAAAAATCAAAGCAAAAGTTGCTGAAGGAGGAACAAAATTATTTGGATCTATTACTTCAGCTCAATTTACTGATGCACTTGCTGAGCTAGGACACAAAATTGATAAGAGATTTGTAAAACTAACAACAATTAAAGAGCTTGGAAATTATGAAGCAGAAGTAAGACTTCATAGATCTGTTAAAGTTACAGTTCCTTTTAGTGTAGTTGCTGCATAAAAATTATTTATTTAAACTTTAAAAAAACCGAATATTAATATTCGGTTTTTTTATTTGTGAAATTTTAAAACCTAATGTCACTCTCTTGAAATACAAATAAAAATCATTAAAAATCGTATATTTGCAATGAACGTTTTAATAGAATTCCTGTAAAGGGAAAATAAAATTTTTATGAAATCAAAAATTGAATAAAAATCTATTAATAAAAAAACTTCGACTATGAAAAAATATGAGGAATATCTTGCAGAAATTAATGCTCGTAAAGATCAGAAACTTCAACCTAAACCAATTGAGGATGCAGAATTATTAAGGGAAATAATTTTACAAATTAAGGATCTTAAAAACAAACATAGAGAAGAATCAATTAATTTTTTTATTTACAATGTAACTCCTGGCACAACAAGTGCAGCTTTAGTAAAAGCAAAGTTTTTGAAAGAAATAATCTTATCTAATATACTTGTTCATGAGATTTCAGAAGATTTTGCTTTTGAGTTATTATCACACATGAAAGGGGGGCCATCTATTGAAGTATTACTTGATTTAGGATTAGGGACAGATTCATTATTAGCACATAAGGCTGCCAAAGTTCTTAAAACACAAGTTTTTCTTTATGAATCTGACATGGACCGTTTAGAAAAAGCCTTTAATAAAGGTAATCTAATTGCAAAAGAAATCATAGAAAGTTATTTAAAAGCAGAGTTCTTCACAAAACTTCCAGAAATAGATGAGGAAATTAAGGTAGTAACATTTATAGCAGGCATAGGTGATATTTCAACTGATCTACTTTCCCCAGGTGGTGATGCTCACTCCAGATCAGACAGGCAATTACACGGGAAATGTATGTTTGAACACAATATAAGTCAACAAAACGCACTACTAGAACTAAAAGAAAAACATTCTGACAAAATAGTTATGTTAATTGCCGAAAAAGGAACAATGGGTGTTGGCTCATCTAGAATGTCTGGAGTTAATAATGTTGCCTTGTGGATTGGAAAACAAGCTAGTCCGTTTGTTCCATTTATTAATATTGCGCCTGTGGTAGCAGGAACTAATGGGATTTCGCCAATATTTTTAACAACAGTAGATGTAACTGGAGGTATTGGACTTAATCTTAAAAATTGGGTTAAGCAAAAAGATATAAATGGAAATATCGTGAAAAATAAAGATGGAGACCCTATTCTAAAAGAGGTTTTCTCTGTTAAAACTGGTACTGTATTAACTATTAATACAAAAAAGAAAAAATTATATAATGGGGATCAAGAACTGTCAGACATATCCTCAGCATTTACTCCGCAAAAAATGGAGTTCATGAAAGCAGGGGGGTCATATGCAATTGTATTTGGGAAAAAACTTCAAACCTTTGCTGCAAAAACTTTACAATTAGACATTCCATTAGTTTACGCTCCTTCGAAAGAAATTTCACATACTAATCAAGGTTTAACAGCAGTTGAAAAGATATTTAATAAAAACGCAGTAGGTAAAAACCCGAGTAAAGTATTACACGCGGGCTCTGATGTTCGAGTTCGAGTAAATATTGTTGGATCTCAGGATACTACAGGTCTTATGACTTCTCAAGAACTAGAGTCTATGGCGGCAACAACAATTTCCCCAATATTGGATGGAGCATATCAATCTGGCTGTCACACAGCATCTGTCTGGGATAATAAAGCTCAAGAAAACATTCCTAAACTTATGACATTTATGAATGACTTTGGACTAATTACAGCACGTGATCCAAATGGAGAATATCATGCTATGACAGATGTTATTCATAAGGTATTGAATGATTTAACAGTTGATGATTGGGCAATAATTATTGGTGGAGACTCACATACAAGAATGTCTAAAGGAGTTGCATTTGGGGCAGACTCCGGAACAGTTGCTCTTGCATTAGCTACTGGAGAAGCTTCAATGCCAATTCCGGAATCTGTTAAAGTAACTTTTAAAGGAAATATGATTGAAGGAATGGATTTTCGGGATGTTGTTCATGCGACTCAATCTCAAATGCTTGAAAAATTTATCGGTGAAAATGTTTTTCAAGGAAGAATAATTGAGGTTCATATTGGTACATTAATTGCTGATAAAGCTTTTACATTCACTGATTGGACCGCAGAAATGAAAGCAAAAGCATCGATATGCATATCTGAAGACAAAACATTAATTGAATCATTAGAAGTTGCAAAAAGTAGGATTAATATTATGATCTCAAAGGGAATGGATAATGCTAATCAAGTTTTACAAGGATTAATTGACAGAGCTGATAATAGAATCTTAGAAATTACTACTGGAGAAAATCCACCATTAACTCCAGATTCCAATGCAAAATATTTTGCAGAGTTTGAGGTTGATTTAGATATTATTTCTCAGCCTATGATTGCTGATCCAGATGTGAATAATGACGATGTTTCAAAAAGATATACTCATGATACCATTAGACCGCTCTCATTTTATGAAGGTAATAAAAAAATTGACCTTGGTTTTGTTGGCTCATGCATGGTTCACAAAGGAGATTTAAAAATTCTTTCTCAAATGCTAAGAAATTTAGAAAAAAATAATGGGAAAATTGAGTTTAATGCACCACTTATAGTTGCAGCGCCTACTTATAATATTATTGATGAATTAAAATTAGAAGGTGATTGGGATGTTCTACAAAAATATTCAGGATTTGAATTCAATGATACTGCTCCTAAAAACTCTGCCAGAACAGAATATGAAAACATGATGTATTTAGAAAGACCTGGATGCAACTTATGTATGGGAAACCAAGAAAAAGCTGCAAAAGGTGATACAGTTATGGCTACATCAACAAGGTTATTTAAAGGAAGAGTAGTGGCCGATTCTGACAGAAAGAAAGGTGAGTCATTACTCGCTTCAACTCCAGTAGTTGTTCTTTCAGCAATTTTGGGTCGAACTCCGACTATGGAAGAGTACACTGAATCTGTTAAAGGAATAAATTTAACAAAGTTTACTCCTCCACTACAAAAACTATGTTCTTAATTTTTAGTTTTTGAATCAAAAAAAGGAGTTAAGCTTTTACATAAATATCTTTAACTATTTATTTTATTGTTCTTTGGAATATCTTTTAAATACTCAATATCTCCGTTTAAATAATTAATAGAACAACAATAATGTGTAATTCCGTTGGTAACGAACAAATATTTTGCTTGTAAACTAAAATTATATTTAGCAATTTGATCAAAAGCATTTTTATTAATTTTCACACTAGGAGCTTTACATTCAACTAATATAGTAGCATTAAAATTACGGTCACGAATAATTAAATCTGCTCTAGTATTCAAATTATTATACTTTATAAGCTTTTCTACTTGCATTAATGCTAAAGGATAATTCTTATAGTTATTAAGGTAATGAATGACATGTTGCCTTACCCACTCCTCTGGAGTTAAGACAAAATAACTTTTTCTTACACAATCAAAAATTTGCATACTTCCATTAACTAATTTATTTTTGAATTCAAATTCTGGAAAATTTAGTTTTTCTAACACCATTTAACAAATTTACGTGAAATATTTAGACATAATAACATCATTAAAAAATAAAAAATACGATAAAATTTATTTCCTTCATGGTGAAGAGAGTTACTATATTGATAAAATAGCAGATTTTATTTCACACAATATTTTAAGTAAAGAAGAAAAAGATTTTAATTTCGTAACACTTTATGGAAAAGATACAGATTGTGATCAAATTATCTCTGAAGCAAAACAATATCCATTTGGAGCAGATTATAGAGTTGTTTTAGTAAAAGAAGCTCAACATCTATATAAAATTGAACTTTTAGAAAACTATCTCAAGTTTCCTACACCATCAACAATTTTGATCGTATGTTTCAAAAACAAAAAAATAGATAAAAGAAAAAGTATTTTCAAAACACTAAAAACAAGTGCAAAAATATTTGAAAGCAACAAACTTTATGATGATAAAATACCCTCGTGGATTAACTCTTATTGTGCAGAAAAAAACATTAAAATAGATAATAAGTCTTCAGCTATACTTAGCCAGCACCTCGGAAATGACTTATCTAAAATATCAAATGAACTTGATAAATTAATTATTAATTGTAATGGTGGTATTGATACAAAATTAATAGAAGAAAATATTGGAATCAGCAAAGATTATAATGTGTTTGAGTTACAAAATGCTTTAGGTAAAAAAAATATTATCCAATCAAATAGGATAATAAAATACTTTAATCTAAATAGTAAAACACATCCTCTAATTTTAACTATTAATTCTCTTTTTTCTTTTTTTCAGAAAGTTCTTATTTACAAACAAATTAGATCTAAATCAAGATCTGAAATAGCCGCATCACTAAAAGTTAACCCATATTTTTTAGATCAATATGAATTGGCTTCCAATAATTACTCAGTAGATCAATTACAGTTTATTTTTACTTACATAAAAGAATATGAGCTTCGAATGAAAGGCGTTAACAACAAAAACACTTCTCATCAATCTTTACTAATTGAATTAATTTTTAAAATACTTCATACCTAGCAACAAACTACATTAAGCTTATGAAGCCAAGTATATAAATTAGTATATTTGTCAACTTTTTAAAAAAATATGCGCCAGATATTATTTATTGTTACTGCCTTACTATTTTCCTCAAATATCTTTGGTCAGACGGGGTCTATTAGAGGTTTTGTATACGACAAGTCAAGTGGGGAGCCAATCATGTTTTGTAACGTTTTCTTAAAAGGCACAACAATTGGAGCACCTACAGATGTTAATGGAATGTATAATATTACTAGAGTCACTGCTGGGTCATACAATCTAATTATTACTTACTTAGGTTACGACACAACCAATATCGCTATTAATCTTGCAGCTAATCAAATTTTAAATCAGAACCTAGAAATTGCGGAATCAAGCATAAAACTAGGTGAAGTTAGAATCTCTGCTGCTAGAGAAGCCATGAGAACAGAAGTTAATGCAGCTGCCATTAAAATTACAAAAAAAGAATTAGAAATGGTCCCTACCATTGGGGGAGAGCCTGACCTTGCTCAATATATACAAATCATTCCAGGAGTAGTCTTTACTGGTGATCAAGGGGGACAATTATATATTAGAGGTGGATCGCCTGTACAAAACAAAGTATTACTTGATGGAATGATAATTTATAGTCCATTCCATTCCATTGGTTTATTTTCAGTTTTTGATACAGATATTATAAGAAATACAGATGTTTATACTGGCGGATTTAATGCTGAGTACGGCGGAAGAGTTTCTTCAATAATGGACATAAAAACTAAGGATGGAAATAAAAAAAGATTAGGTGGTAAATTTGCCGCAAATACTTTTGGGTCAAAATTATTGTTTGAAGGTCCAATTGGGGGAAATGAAAAATCATCATTTGTGTTTTCTGGAAAAACTTCATATTTAGATAAAAGTTCAGATTTATTTTATAAAGAACCTGTTCTGTTTTTTGACGATAAAGGTCTTCCATATAGCTTTACGGATCTTTATGGAAAACTATCGCTTCATGGGGACAACGGAAGTAAATTTAATTTTTTTGGTTTTAACTTTCAAGATAGAGTTGATTATGAAAATATTTCAGAACTTAAATGGAGTTCAAATGGTATAGGAAGTGAATTTATACTTATTCCTGGTGGATCACCAGTGTTAATAGAAGGAAATTTTGCATATTCATCATATAACATTTCTCTTAATGAAGAAGCATCTCCAATAAGAGAAAGTGGTATAACAGGATTTAATATGGGATTTGATTTCACATACTTTAATCCAAGAGGTAAAATAAAATATGGATTTGATATTCATGGGTTTGAAACAAACTTTCTAACCTTTAATTCAGTGAATTCTCCAATAACACAAAATGAAAATACATCTGAATTCTCAGCATATGTTAATTATCAGTATAATAAAAACAGATTAATAATTGAACCAGGCTTTAGAGTTCAAAAATATACACTTGGTGTTTCTCCTGAGCCTAGACTTGGAGTTAAGTTTATTGCAAATGAAAGGCTTAGACTAAAGTTAGCATCAGGACTATATTCACAAAATATTTTAAGTACTTCTTCAGATAGAGATGTGGTAAATCTATTTTCTGGAATAATTTCCTCCCCTGAAGAAATTCCACTTCAATCAGATGGAACTCCTTATCAAGATAAGTTTCAGAAAGCAAGACACCTAATCGTGGGATTTGAGTACGATATAAATAGATTTGTAGACTTTCAATTAGAGGGCTACATAAAAGATTTTACTCAATTAACAAATATTAACAGAAACATGACTAGTAATGACGACCCAAGCTTTATAATTGAAAGTGGGCTAGCCAAAGGGGTGGATGCACTAGTAAAATTTAATGGTCAAAAAATATATCTTTGGATGGTTTATTCTCTTGGATTTATAACAAGAAATGATGGCATTAAAGAATATTCACCTCATTTTGACAGAAGGCATAATATAAATTTAGTGTCATCATATAAATTTGGCTCAAATAATGATTGGAAAATTGATGGAAGATGGAATTTTGGCTCTGGATTTCCATTTACACAAACTCAAGGATTTTATGAAAATCTAACTTTTTCAGATGGCATAAATACTGACTACACTTCAGACAATGGTTCTCTAGGGATTGAGTATGCTGAATTAAATTCAGGAAGATTACCATATTATCATAGACTAGATTTTTCAATATCTAAAACAACTGAATTAAGTAAAAATACTACACTCGATATTACTGCATCAGTAACAAATGTTTATAACAGAGAAAATATATTTTATTTTAATAGAGTGAAATATGAAAGAGTTAATCAGCTTCCTCTTATGCCTAGCTTAGGAGCTTCGCTGACCTTCTAAAGAATTGTTAAAATTATGTGAACAATTAAATATACTATTTGGTATTAATTAATTCTAAATAGTATTTTTGTCTAAAAAATAATCGTGCAAAAAATTCCTACTAAATATATATTTGTAACTGGAGGTGTGACATCATCTTTAGGAAAAGGAATTATCGCTGCTTCACTTGGAAAACTTTTAACTGCTCGAGGATATTCTGTAACAATTCAAAAACTAGACCCCTATATCAATATAGATCCTGGAACAATGAATCCATATGAGCATGGTGAGTGTTATGTGACAAATGATGGCGCAGAAACAGACCTTGATCTAGGACATTATGAACGTTTTTTAGGCAACTCAACTTCACAAGCAAATAATGTAACAACAGGAAGCATTTACCAAACAGTAATAAATAAAGAGAGAAAAGGGGACTATCTTGGGAAAACGGTTCAAATAATACCTCACATTACTGATGAAATTAAAAGAAGAATAAAATTACTTGGAGACACTAATAACTTTGACTTTGTTATCACTGAAATTGGCGGCACTGTTGGAGATATTGAATCACTTCCGTACATAGAAGCAGTTCGTCAATTAAAATGGGAACTTGAAAAAAGTGCAATGTATATACACCTTACACTTGTCCCTTATCTTTCTGCCGCTGGAGAATTAAAAACCAAGCCTACACAACATTCAGTTAAAACACTACTTGAATCAGGAATTCAGCCAGATATTTTAGTCTGTAGAACAGAGCACAAACTAAATGAACAAATTAAAAGTAAGATCGCTTTATTTTGTAATGTTGAAAAAGAAGCTGTAATTGAATCTATTGATGCAGATACTATTTATGAAGTACCACTTTTAATGCAAGAAGAAAACCTTGATAAAGTAGTTTTGAGAAAACTTAAGATTGAAGACACTTCTAATGTAGATCTTAAAAAATGGAAAGAATTTCTTTTCAAATTAAACAATCCAAAACAATCTGTATCGATAGCTTTAGTTGGAAAGTATATCAAACTAAAAGATTCGTATAAGTCGATAATAGAATCATTTATCCACTCAGGTACTGAAAATAATTGTGTTGTTAATATAAAATGGATAAATGCTGAAGATTTACAATCAGAATCGATTGAAGAAAAACTTTCAAATATTAATGGGTTGTTAGTTGCTCCTGGCTTTGGAGATAGAGGAATAGAAGGGAAAATTAGAGCAATAAAATATGTCCGAGAAAATAATATTCCTTTTTTAGGAATATGTTTGGGAATGCAATGTGCTGTCATTGAATATGCTAGAAATGTTTTAGGCTTAGAAAATGCAAATTCTACCGAAATGAATAATACCACCCCTTTTCCTGTAATTGATATAATGACTAATCAAAAGAATGTTACAGATAAAGGTGGGACAATGCGACTTGGATCATATACTTGTAATTTAGCTAGGGATAGTAAAGCTCTTGAAGCTTATAAATCACAAGAAATAAATGAAAGACATAGACATAGATATGAATTTAATAATAACTTTTTAAATCAATTTCAAGATTCTGGAATGTCTGCAACTGGGAAAAATAACGAAAATGATCTTGTAGAGATTATTGAAATAGACTCACATCAATGGTTTGTAGGTGTGCAATTTCACCCAGAATATAGTAGTACCGTTTTAAAACCTAACCCTCTATTTTCATCATTTGTTGGTGCTTGCTTAAAGAATAAAAATTAATGAAAAATTACGACAAAAACTCTCTAACTGGTTTTGTATTAATGGCAATTATATTAATTGTCTTCAACTTTTTTTTCTTCCCAGAACCAGTTGAACAAGAAGCTTCTAACAATATTGTTAAGAATGAAGTTAAGCCTGATATTAAAATTAACCAAAATGTAATTAGTAGTAATAACGAAAATAATTTGGCTTCAAATGATAAAGAGAATAAGTTAAAATATGGTTCATTATCTAATAGTGTAAGTGGAGACATTAATAACTACTTTCTTGAAAACGAAAAACTTAAAATATCAATCTCTAATAAAGGTGGAAGAATTAATTCAGTAATTATTAAAGAAGGTAGCGGAGGAAAGAAATTCTCGACATATGACAATAGAGAATTAGAAATATTTAATTCTGATTCATCAAATTTCAACTTAAATTTCTCTACAGGAATTAGCATAAATTCAAATGAACTTTTTTTCAAAGTAATTGAGAGTAGTAGCAAAAAAATAACAATGCGTCTTGAAATTACATCTAGAAACTATGTTGATTTTATCTACAATCTTGGCAATGAATATCTTTTAGATTTTGATATAAATTTAGTTGGAATGAATGAAATTATCCCCAGCTCACTAAACTATATGAATCTTGACTGGCAGATGAAAACGCCTCAAACTGAAAAGAGTAAAAGCAATCAAGACATGTATACTGGAATTCAGTACCAATATCTTGCAGATAAAGAAGTAGACTACCTAAGTTTTACAAAAACAGATGAAGATGAAATAAACTCCAAAATTTCTTGGGTTGCCTTTAAACAACAATTCTTTAGCTCTATACTAATTTCTAAAAATGGATTTGATAAGCCTACTTTTTTGAAAAGTGTAAAAAATGAAAACTCTGATTATATTAAAGATCTTTCTGCCAAATTTGAACTTCCATTTAGCCATAGCCAAAATGAAACATTGAGCTTCCAGTTTTTTTTTGGCCCAAATCATTATAAAACACTTCTTGCATATGGAAAAGGTTTTGAAGAGTTAGTTCCTTTAGGGTGGGGAATATTTGGATGGGTCAACAAATATGTTATTATTAATATTTTTGATTTTCTAAGTAATTATATTAAGAGTTATGGGATTATTATTCTTCTCTTAACCTTAATTATTAAACTTGTTCTATCTCCATTTACTTACAAAGCGTATTTATCTCAAGCTAAAATGAAAGTTTTAAAGCCTGAAATAGACAAGCTGAGTGAAAAAAACAAGTCAAAAGACCCTATGAAGGTTCAACAAGAAACTATGAGCTTATATAGAAAGGCTGGCGTGAACCCTATGGGGGGCTGTTTACCGATGTTATTTCAATTCCCGATACTAATCGCTATGTTTAGGTTTTTCCCAGCATCTATTGAACTTAGACAAGAAAGCTTTCTCTGGGCAGATGATTTATCTGCTTATGATTCCATATATAATCTAGGCTTTGAAATTCCTTTTTATGGAGATCATGTAAGTCTCTTTACATTACTGATGACAGTTTCCACTCTTTTATATACAAAAATGAATAGTCAAATGGCTACAGGACAAATGGCTCAAATGAAATGGATGATGTATTTAATGCCAGTAATGTTTTTAGGTTTTTTTAATAATTATGCTGCAGGATTAAGTTACTATTATTTTCTTGCTAATATGTTTACATTTAGTCAGATGTATTTTATGAAAAGACTTGTAAATGAGGATGCGATATTAGCACAACTTGAAGAAAATAAAAAGAAACCAAAAAAGAAATCTAAGTTTCAAAAGAAGCTAGAAGACATGCAAAGAAAACAAGAAGAACAAATGCGAACGAGAAAAAAATAAATGAAGTACTTTCTTATTATTTTAATAAGTTATTCTTTTGCATGCACCACTCAATTTCCAACAACAGTTAGTTCTAATTTAGAACAAATTATCTACCTTCAAAAAACACCCTGCTTTGGTAATTGCCCAGAATATGAAATCGTTATTTTTCGTAATGGAGAAGCAAATTACATTGGAAAAAGAAATGTTGAAGTTATAGGAGAAAGATCATTAAGTATTACTGAAGGAGAAATAAAAAAAATCTTGTCATTTGCTAAAAAAATTAATTTCTATTTAATGGAAGATGAATACTCAGAAAAAATAACTGATTTACCTACGACTTACATACAAATAAAAAATAAAAAAATAATAGATTATATTGGGGCTCCAAAAGAATTAAAAAAGCTAGAAGATAAAATTGAAAATCTTATTTTTGAAAAAATAGTTAAATAATCTTTTCTAAAAATAGTTTTAATGACTCTTTTTTTCTGGAGTCAAAATCATAAGATATTTTATTGTTTAAATAATCACCAGGATCTTTAGATACACATTCCATACCTTCTTCTTTGATAGCTAAATCTATATTTCTCACTCCATACTCAAGAGCACTATTAAAATTGAGTATAAAATCATCAGATAATTTAACTGTAGTGACCCAACATGCAAAAACAAAAGGAAGGTTTGTCATTTGATACCATAAACTAGCTAAATCATATGTGTACTTATATTTACCATTTAGAGCAAAAGCTCTATCTCCAATAACTAATGCCGCTGTAGAACCTTTAATATTTGATTCGTACCCTTCTTTGCTATTTATTAACTTAGGAGAAATCTTCCAGTAATCTTTAATAATTATTTTAAGTAACTCAACAGATGTATTCGATTGATAATCTAAAATGATTTCCTTAACATCATTTATATTAATATCAGAGTAAACACACACACTATCAACTTCTTTTTCTGAACCAATGCAAAAATTAGAGATAATTGAGTAGTTCTTAAGAAATCTTAAAGCTACTGATGGAATAAGAGCAACATCAACATCATTATTAATAAGACTTTTTGCAGAATTAGAAGGAAAATTATAAACTATATTATCCTCTGAGATAAGGTTATATTTTTTTAAACCATAAATAAAAGGAATAGTATTAAGATATGAAAGAGCTCCAATTCTAATCATTAGACTGTAATTAGATAACTTAAAGCTGTCCAAAGAGCAAATATAGAATATGAAATTTTGATCACTACACCTCCCATAAAGCCAATTAAAGCTCCAAAAGCAATCCTAAAAGATGAGAATAAATTAAAATCTGACTCATATAAAGCGCCTAAATATGCTCCAACAAAAGGACATATAATAACTCCAAATGGAGGTAAAATAAATAAACCAAAAAGAATACCAATAATAACACCAATCAAAGAAAATTTACCACCTCCGAAAATCTTTACTGAATATACTTGAAGCCAATAATCTAAAAACGTAATAAGGCCAGCAACTACCGCAAAGTAAAATAAATTATCAAAATTTATAAAAGTAAAATCATGTAAATAACTAATTAATAAAATACCTAAAAAAGAGACAGGAGGGCCTGGAATAAAAGGAATAAAAGCACCTAAAATTCCAAAAAATAAGAGTAAAAAACCAATAATAGTAAATAAAATATACACAAGACAAAGATATTAAAATTAGAACTTAAAAATTTAGAACAAAGCTTATTATTAATTTCTGTAAATTTGACAAAAAAAACCATGGGACTATCTTCTCTTTCCGCTATAAGTCCAATTGACGGAAGATATAATTCAAAAACAGTACATCTTCAGGACTACTTTTCTGAATCATCTCTTATTAAATTTAGAATACAAGTTGAAATAGAATATTTTATTGCATTATGTAATAGTTCTATTGTTCAGCTGAATCATTTTCCAACAGAAAAATTTCCTCTGTTAAGAAATTTATATTTAAATTTTTCAGAAAAAGATGCGATTAGAATTAAAGAAATTGAATCAGTAACAAACCATGATGTTAAGGCTGTAGAATACTTTATTAAAGAAGAATTTGATAAGTTGTCATTAAGTGAATTTAATGAATTTATTCATTTTGGGTTAACATCTCAAGACATAAATAATACAGCTATTCCTTATTCTATCAAATGTGCTTTAGAGTGTGTTTTAATGCCTGAGCTTAATAAGCTATTACAGATTTTAGAATTAAACTGTGACAAATGGAAAAATATCCCAATGCTTGCCAGAACGCATGGACAGGCTGCATCTCCAACTATTATGGGTAAAGAGATTAAAGTGTTTGTTGAAAGAATTACTAAACAAATAGATCTGATGAAAGGCATTCCATTTAATGCTAAATTTGGTGGAGCAACTGGTAATTTCAATGCACATCATATAGCTTTTCCTAATATTAACTGGAAACAATTTGCAGATAATTTCACTCAAAGTGCATTAGGTTTGCAGCGCCAACAGACAACAACTCAAATTGAACATTATGATAATCTTGCAGCTTTATTAGACAATCTAAATAGAATTAATAATATTTTAATTGATTACTCAAGAGATATTTGGACATATATATCAATGGACTACTTTAAGCAAACTATAAAAGCAGGTGAAGTTGGATCCTCAGCAATGCCTCACAAAGTAAATCCAATAGACTTTGAAAATGCTGAGGGAAATCTTGGGATGGCCAATAGTATCTTTACTTTTCTATCATCAAAACTTCCTATTTCAAGAATGCAAAGAGATTTAACTGATAGTACTGTCTTAAGAAATATAGGAGTGCCATTTGCTCATACTTTGATTGCATTAAAATCATTAGTAAAAGGAACTAATAAATTAGTTTTAAATGAAGATAAATTAAGAAAAGATCTTGATAATAATTGGGCAGTTGTTGCTGAAGCAATTCAAACAATTCTTCGAAGAGAGGGGTACCCAAAACCATACGAAGCTCTAAAAGGTCTAACAAGATCAAATTCAATTATTTCTAAGAAAACAATAAAAGATTTTATTGAAAGCCTAAACATAGGGGAAGAAATTAAGACAGAATTAAAGAATATATCTCCTGAGAATTACACAGGAATTTAAAACTTAATTTTATTTTTAGATAAATAATCTTTCCAGTTCCACAGGAAATGCTTTAAAAGATTTTTTAATTCATTTAAAAAGATAGGATTTGGCTTATTTTTTCTTTTAAATAATGCTCCTTGAAAATCATTAATATTATACTTTTCAAATACAGCATAAGCCATTGCATCTATTTCTGAATTATATTCTCGCAATAATTCAGAAAAATATTTTTCATAATCTAAAAAACTGTCTATTGCTAGCAATTTATTAGAATCATCTAATTCATCAAACATTTGATCAAGAATAGAATTTCTAAACAATAGAGCTTCGTCTTCCTCAAAATTTGATTTTAGCTGATACAGGTTTCCCAAGTAAATTATTAATCTAAACCATTTCACATCACTACTTTGAAGATTGGGATTATTTTCAAGATTATTATTTTGATTAATAAAATCTTTAATTTCAACAAAACCTTCATAAATCACTTCATCAAGTGCACTCCGATATATTTCAGATGCATCCTTAATATTTATCTTACTTTTTTTTGATAATAAACTAAAGAATTTGATCATTATATTATCTTAAATTAAAATGTTTAACTGCATGAGTTATAATATTATCTCCAATAGCCAGACAAGCGGTAGCTGCTGGAGATGGTGCATTTAAGACATGAATATTATTCTTATTCTTCATAATTTTGAAATCATCAATAACTTCGCCATCCCTACCTAGAGCCATTGCTCTAACTCCACTTTTACCGATCACGATATCTTTCATAGATAATGAGGGAACAAGTTTTTTTAAGTCTCTCAAAAATAATCTTTTTGAAAATGCCCTTCTATATTCATCTAAACCAAATTTCCAATGATTTATGAACAATTTCCATGTGCCAATAAAAAAAAGTGAGTCAATTGTATCTAAAAGATTAAAAGAAAGTTTTTTATAACCATCTCTCTTGAATGTGTAGACAGCATTAGGACCACACTCAATATCACCATTAGTCATTCTTGTAAAGTGAACTCCTAAAAAGGGGAACTCAGGATTTGGCACTGGATAAATTAAATTATTAATTTTATTTTTAGCATTCTCTGATAACTTAAAATAGTCCCCTCTAAAACCAACAATTTTCATATCTAAATCAATATTATCTTTTTTTGCTAATCTATCAGAGAAAAGTCCTGAGCAAAAAATATTATTTTTAACAAAAATATCACCTATTGATGTTTTTAAAAAATTATCATTAATGTCTAAAACTTCACAAGAGCATAAAATCTTACTTTCAGGGTTAATAACACGAATTAGATCTGCTAATTTATTTGTAACCTGCTTATAATCAATTATTCCAGATTCAGGAACCCAAAGCGCAGAAACTCCTCCAGCATTAGGCTCAACATTCTTTAACTGAGAAACATTTAAAATACTTAAATTAACTAGTCCATTTTTCTCACCATTTTCTTTTAAATCAACTAGTTTTTTTGCTTCATTTGTATTTGTAGCTAAAACAATTTTACCACAGACATCATGTCTAATATCATATTTTTTTGCAAATTGAACAAGCTGTTTCCTACCTTGAACACAATTTTTTGCTTTAAAACTTCCTGGCTTATAATAAAGACCTGAATGGATGACACCAGAATTTCTACCAGTTTGATGAAAAGCTAATTCATTCTCTTTTTCTAAAACAATTATTTTAAGTTTGGGGAATTTGAGTTGCAGTTTGTATGCACAAGCTAGTCCTACAATACCACCTCCAACAACTGAAACATCAAACTTTTCATTCATTAAACAAAGTTAATAATATAAACAAAATTAAGATCTTATTTTTCTTGCAAAGTGAAGACTCGTGAGATATTAAATCCAAAAAAAATATCGCCTTCAAACCATGAATCATAAGTCTCATGAATAAAGGCTCTATCAATCATATAAGGAGAATTGGTAACATGTAATTGAAATACATGACCACCAGTTTCAATATCAAGACCAAATGAAAGCTGATTAATATTATTATCCGAATTTAATTGATAGAAGGACTCAAAATTCACAGATAATCGATTATTTAATTTATATCTTCCTCCATAGCCAATAGAAAACTGATCATGAAAAGTTTGATTAATGGGTAAAATATTATAATGTAATAAACTTGGAGTTAATTGAAAAGAGAATTTTCTATTAAGTTTTCGAGCTATTAAAAGTTGATTAGTAAATGATAGATTATCTAAAAAAATAAAATTTGGTTTATTTATTTCAGAAAATCTAAACTGCTTTAAAGCAACAGAAGTATTAAAAACTAATGTAAATGGGAAATTTACAGAACCTGAACACTGTCTAGCTAACCTAAATTTAAGATTAGAATCTATTGCTTTTAACGATGAACTTCTACCAAGACCAATACTTAACCATTTATTTAATCCATAATCAAAACCTATTCTAACTTGAGAATTATCTAAACCAAAAAGATTATAAAAGCCAGAATTTAATGTCCCAAATCTATGTTGAATCATAAACTGTAAAACCCCTTCGGATGGAATCTCAACAGATTGAGAATTGATAATTTTAGTTCCTTTAAAAAAAAACTCCGGATAAATAGTTGATTCATTATTAGAAATCAAATCGAAAAGATCTTCCTGAGAAAAACTAAGATTAGAAAATAAAAAAGAAAGAATAAAGATTAATTTAAATCTCATAATATTTTTAATAAAGTCATATCAATATCAACTAAAATCTCTTCAGCTATCTTATACATAACTATTTTTGGTATTTCAACATTAAAATCTTCAAGCTTTATTTTAAAACTTGATGATAATTTAATTGAATTATCTAAAATATTAAACGTACCAAAAGCAATAATTTCTTTAGTAACTCCATGAATAGTTAATAACCCTTTAACATTAGATAGAGAATCATTATTATAGACTTTACCAACAAAAGTTGATGTAGGGAAGATATCTGACTCTAAATAATTTTCATTAAAGTGTTCTTGCATCAATTTTTTCCTAAATTGAAAATTAATAATATCAAGTTTAAATACTATTTCATTAGTTTGGGAATTAAAAGCAGCACTAACATTTTTATTGACAGCTTTAATATCCTCGATAGGAGCATATGAAAAAAAAGTAATTTCTCCAGTTTTAGAAATAAAATTTTGTGTAAAACAATTATAATGTACAAGAAATAAAAGAAAAAATAAAATACGCATACAAAAGATTAAAAAATAATTGTAACAAAATTAAACAATGATTAATAATTTAAGGCTTGATTAAATTAAATTCATTAAAAACTTGTACAAAACAAAATACATAGTACAAGCGAAAGATTTTGAAAAAATTAATGTTTCCTATTAAAGATAAAATAGCCTAATATAAAAAAAAACACAACACTTAAAAGTGCAAATTGCTGGCTGTGTAATGTGGTTATTATACCAAAAAGAAGTGGACCAAGAAAAGATGTAGCCTTACCCGTTAAAGCAAAAAAACCAAAAAACTCATTTTTTTTATCTGAAGGAATAATTTGAGACATAAAAGATCTACTACAAGATTGATTAGGACCAATCATTGTACCAAGTAAAACACCAGCAAGCCAAAATGTTTCTTTAGGAAAATTAGTCCATGGTGCAACAAAAGCTAATAAAGTAGCAAAAATTAAAATTATCAGTGACAGATTAATGACATTCCTGACTCCAATTTTATCTTCAATATAACCAAAAGTAAATGAACCAATTGCAGCAAAAACATTTAAAACAACTCCTAAAATTAAAACTTCTCGCATAGAAAAACCTAAAGTTCCAACAGCATATATACCACCTAAAGCAAAAATAGTTACGAGCCCATCATTATAAAATAATCTAGCAATTAAAAAATTTAAAATTCTTTTGTACTTATAAATCTCTTTAAAAGTAATTGATATGGATTTAAAAGATAAGATTATATTACTAATTGATAACTTTTCTTTTTTTCTATCTTTTAAAAAAAAGAATGCAGGTAGACTAAAAAATAAAAACCATAAAGCAACAAAAACATTAATAAGCTTAACATCACTAGGTATATTAACATCAAAAAAAGTGAGACAACAAAAAAGAGCAATTAAGCCTCCAACAAAACCTAAACCCCAAGCAGTTCCAGAGATTCTACCAACATTTTTTTTATCAGACAAATCAACAAGGTAGGAATTAGAAAACACGGTACCCATTTCAAACGCTATATTAGAAATCACTACAAGAAATAATGCTAAATATATATCACCAGAATTTGGAAAATATAAGAGAGCAGTAAAAAAAGAGCAGATAATTGTAAAGAAAATAAGAAAAAATTTTCTATAGCCACCAGAGTCAGCAAATGCACCTAGAACAGGAGAGAGAAGACCAACGCATATAGCTGTAACTGATATAGCATTAGCCCAAAGGAAAGTGCCTTGAGTTTCATTTGGAGCAATGTAATTTACGAAAAAGGCACTATAAATAAATGTAATTATTAATGTTGTGTAAGGCTGATTAGCAAAGTCATAAAATGACCATGATATTATTTCTTTAGAATTTTTTTTCTTAAATAAAAACATAAATATATTTATCTCAATATTACGAATATAAATTAAATATCCATCTAGTATCAAAAATAAAAAAACGTAAATTTGCCAAAATTTTAAATTATGAACATAGAAGGTATCATTAATGTTGCAGGCAAGCCAGGACTTTATAAAGTTATCTCAAAATCTAATAATACTGTAATTATTGAATCTTTAGTTGATAAAAAAAGGAGTCCAATATATTCACATAATCAAGCAAATCTGTTAGAGGAGATTGGCATTTACACATATGAAGATACTACATCACTATCAGATATTTTTGATGCAATAGCAAAAAAAGAAGATGGGAAGATCTGCTTAAGTCATAAATCTGATAAAAGTGAAGTACTTGATTATTTTAGAGAAATATTACCTGAATATGATGAAGAGAGAGTTTACTTCTCGGATATAAAAAAAGTTCTGCAATGGTATAATCTTATGCATAATACAGGCTTAATATCTATTGAAAAAAAGAAAAAAAAAGAAGTTAAAAAAGAAATAAAGAAATAAAATGATATATAGCGACTTCCCTTACAAAAGAATTGACTTTGATAAATTTAAAAGTAATGTTGAAAAAATGATCAAGCAGTTTGAGCTATCTGAAACAGCTGAAAATCAAATTAGAATCATTCAAGAATATCAAAATATTCAAAAAGAAACTCAAACTTATGGCAGTATAGCTCATCTTAACTTTGCAAGAAATACAAAAGATGAAAAAGCGGTTGAAGAAAATAAATTTTATGATGGAATCGGGCCTGAAATAGCTGCTATTGATAATCAGTTTACTAAAGCAATTAATAACTCAAATTTCAAAGAAGAACTACTAAATAAATTCGGCAAACACTTTTTTAATTTAATTGAAATGGAGCTTAAATCTTTCGATCCAAAACTAGTTAGTTTAATGAAAGAAGAAAATGAGCTTTCAAATGAATACAGATCACTACTGGCTGGTGCTGAAATGGATTATAAAGGCAAAACATTAAATCTTGCAGGCTTATCCCCTTACATGCAAGATACAAATAGAGAAACAAGAAAAGAAGCTTATCAATTGATGGATAGTTTTTTTAAAGACAATGAAGATAAATTAGATACAATTTTTGATAAACTTGTAAAAGTTAGACATAAAAAAGCACAGGTTTTGAGTTTTGATAACTTCATCCCATTAGGTTATTTAAATATGAATAGATCTGATTATGGAGCGCAGGAAGTTTCAGAATACAGAAAACAAATTGTAAAGCATATTGTTCCTCTTGTAAAAAAAATAAATGAGAAGAGAAAAGATATTTTAGGATACGATGATATGTTTATTTATGACACTCTATACTTTAAGGAGGGAAATCCAAAACCAAAAGGAGGTGTAGAATTTCAGGTAAAACAAGCAGAAATAATGTACAGTGAGCTATCAAAAGAAACTAAAAACTTCTTTGATATGATGGTAAATGAAGAGCTAATGGATTTAGAAAATAGAGCTGGAAAAAGTGGTGGTGGATTTTGTACATCTTTTCCATCACTTGAAAGACCGTATATTTTCGCAAACTTTAACGGAACTGATCACGATGTAACTGTGTTAACACATGAAGCTGGCCATGCCTTTCAATGTTATCAAAGTAGAAATCAACCTATCAATAGGTACCTATGGCCAACTTATGAAGCTTGTGAAATTCACTCTATGAGCATGGAATTCCTAACCTGGGATTGGATGCATCTATTTTTCAAAGAAGATACAGATAAGTTTCTTTTTAAACATTTAGCTGGCTCTTTAGCATTTCTTCCTTATGGAGCACTTGTAGATCATTTTCAACATTGGGTGTATGAAAACCCCAATGCAACACCAAAAGAAAGAAAATTACAATGGTTAGAATTAGAAAAAATCTATCAGCCAGGAAAGAATTATGATGATTTAGATTTTCTTAAAAATGGAGGTTTCTGGCAAAAGCAAGCTCATATTTATGAAATGCCATTTTATTATATTGATTATACTCTTGCACAGATATGTGCATTTCAATTTTGGATTAGAATGCAGGAAGATAAAGAAGGGGCGTGGAAAGATTATTTAAAATTATGTAAAGCAGGTGGTTCTATGTCATTTTTAGATCTTGTAAAATTAGCTGGTATAAAATCACCATTTGATCCCAAAGTATTTGAAGAAGTTGCAAATAATATTAATGATTGGTTAACAGATAATAGTTTATAATGATTAATAACTATTTACAATAGTTTTTTATCAAGATTAGAACTCCTACACTTTTATCTAGATTAGTTAAGTTTGAGAGAATGATAATTGAACCGATTTTTATACCGAAAAATTAAATCTCTAACATTTGTTCTATATCAGAATAAATACTATCTCTTAAAAGAACATACTCTTTATTTATACCCCAAACCTTAGTAAAACCTAATTTACATAGATTATCGATTTCATCTCTTACTTGATGAAATTTTCCAAAAATTTGTTTTTTCTTGTTTTGATTTTAGATATAATAAAATACTTTTAACAGTTTGTAAAATTTAGAAACTAAAAAAGTCCTACCTCAATTGAGATAGGACTTTTCTATTAAAAGCGGCAACGACCTACTCTCCCAGATATCACTCTAGTACCATCGGCGCAACTAGGCTTAACTTCTCTGTTCGAAATGGGAAGAGGTGGGCACTAGTGCAATAGTCACCATAAAACTATATGTTTTATGACATAAATCGTAATGAATATATATATTTAATTTTTCAAAGTCTACGGGTAATTAGTATCACTCGGCTATGACATTTCTGCCTTTACACCTGTGACCTATCAACGTCATCGTCTATAACGACCCTTAAAAGAAATCTAATCTTGAGATGAGTTTCGTGCTTAGATGCTTTCAGCGCTTATCTCATCCGAACGTAGCTACCCTGCGATGCAGCTGGCGCCACAACAGGTACACTAGAGGTTCGTCCATTCCGGTCCTCTCGTACTAGGAACAGGTTCTCTCAAATTTCTAACGCCCACAACAGATAGGGACCGAACTGTCTCGCGACGT
>Ga0114998_10000001_pt1 | contig 162416 bp, 134 predicted proteins | sample ArcticOcean_MG_C_5_FD_87044 | JGI IMG/M metagenome (GOLD analysis project Ga0114998, IMG submission 87044) | Marine microbial communities from western Arctic Ocean - ArcticOcean_MG_CB4_138 | ecosystem: Environmental > Aquatic > Marine > Oceanic | place: Arctic Ocean: Canada Basin | collected... | reverse complement strand
CCCACTACTAACCAGTTGTTTCTTAAGTTCCAATCAGCACCATCTGCAGAAAAATCTCCATTTGTTACCTCTTCATTTCCATATGTGAAATCAAGATTTACATCGAACTGTCTGTTAGCATAAGAGTAATAGTCAGTAATTGGAGCGCAAGCCCCTCCATTTACCATATCATCTATTAAATCTTCTTGACCAGCAAATCCATCAACTGCATATTTGTATTCAAAAGCTCCTTCAGGTAAGTCAACAGTAACAGAATGAATTCCATCACCATCAGCATCAGTCATTGGCACACAACCTCCACACCATCCAAAGACAGGGCTTTCAAGGTGAACATATCCAAATGAAGTTTCACAGTTCATATCAACATTAAATGTTGTTGAGAATAAACATGAGCCATCATCTATAGTTGTAGAAGCATCATAGTTAGTTGCTAAAGCATCTGAACATCCGTAAACAGTATTACAAGCATCACATGAGCCGTAAACATCATCTGCTGTAGAGCCTACAGAAACAGATAATTGTCTATTTGCATATGAGTAGTAGTCAGTAATTGGAGCACATGTTCCCCCGTTTACCATATCGTCTATAAGATCTTCTTGCCCAGCAAATCCATCAACAGCATATTTGTATTCAAAGTCTCCAAGAGGAAGATCAACTGTAACAGAATGAATTCCATCACCATCAGAATCAATCATTGGCACACAACCACCACACCATCCAAAGACAGGGCTTTCAAGGTGAACATATCCAAATGAACCTAAAGGCTCACAATTCATATTCACATTAAATGTTGTTGCGTATACACAAGAACCATCTTCCAGTTGTGCGTTAGCATCATAATTACTTGCTGCTGCATCCATACAACCAAAAGCACAAGCATCACATGATGCATATGTATCAGATGTTGTAAGATTTCCAACAGTTAGCATTCTGTATGCATATGTTAAGTTATCAGTGTTAGGAGCACAAGTACCTCCATTTTGCATAGAGTTAATTAAACCACTAATTTCTGAAGTTGTATAGTTATCAGTAATATATAAGAACTGGAATGTTCCAGCTAGCATATTATATGTTCCTTCCCATATTCCATCACCATCAGCATCACTTAAATTGTAAGTGTTTCCTGACCAGTTGTCATAATCTCCCGTTGCAGTAACTACAGTTGGAGTTAGATTTGAACATCTTAGATCTACACTAAAAGTAAGATCATAAGTACAGCTTCCATCATCTGTTTGAGCAGAAGCATCAAAATTTGTTGCAGTTGTGTCAGTACATCCAGGGATTATACAAACATCACACGATCCGTAATTGTCATTTGAAACATGACCTACAGCTATAATTGCCTCTCTATTTGCATAAGAGTAATAGTCAGTAATTGGAGCACAAGTACCACCATTTACCATATCATCAATTAAATTTTCTTGACCAGCAAAGTTATCAGTAGCATACTTATGCTCAAAAGAACCTAGAGGAAGATCAACAGTAACACTGTAAATACCATCTCCATCAGGATCAGTCATTGGAACACAACCTCCACACCACCCAAATACAGGGCTTTCAAGAGAAACTGTTGTAAAAGATGTTTGGTCTTCACAATTCATTTCAACATTAAATGTTGAAGAGTAAAGACAAGAACCATCATCTACAAGTGCAGCTCCATCATAATTTGCCGCAGATAAATCTGTACATCCAAAGGAATTGGAGTACAGTAGCTTCCCGTGTAAGGAGCGCCACCTGTTAATACGTCTATTCCCGTTGCATCATCTGTAAGTATCCAGCTAACTTCACTTGTGAAAGATCCGCCGCCGCATGTAATTGTATAACAAACATTGTCTGGAACACAAACAGTTGCAGTTCCAGTTGATCCTGTTGATATTGTTGCGTTAAGATATTGCCATCCGTTTGCATCAGTTACTACAAAAGCGTTTCCGTTCCAACCATCTCCATATGAATCGTTCATTGTAACAGTTAATGAAACACAATTTGAATATGTACATGAACCATCATCCATTGTAGCAGTTGCATCATAATTAGAGGCAAGAGGATTTGTACAACCTGATATAGGCATTTCCATTAACCTTGTAAGATCAATTGCCATGTCAGACGTATATGAAGTTCCATTTACACTTTGAATTCTTAAATCTATTTGAGATGTATATGTGCTAAGGTCAATTAGAGCTTCATTCCAAACATTTCCTTGATCTCCTGAGAGTGTCCAGACATTTGTCCAGTTTGCTCCGTTATCAGTAGAAACATCAACATTTAGCGTTCCCATTGCCGCTCCATACATGTGATATCCAAAAACAAATGATGCAGCATTCCATGCGGTTGGGTCTATGCAGTCTAATGTTAGATTTGCAATATTTCCTGCAACATTAGGATATCCAGATTCAATAAACATATAATAAGAACCATCTAAACCTGTAGTTGGACCAGTGCTAGAAGAAGGAGTTCCTCCAGAGTCTCTTATCCAATCTCCATCGTCTCCAGTATCTTGATTCCAAGCTCCAAGGTCTGTTTCAAAACTTTCTGTTGTATCCGCATCTAAACAAGGGTATGTACAGCTTCCATTATCAAAAAGAACAGATGCGTCATAATCAGCTGAAATAGGGTCTGTACATCCATAACATACAGAGTTTCCAAAACCACCATTGTAAGGATCTCCACCTGCCAAAACTAAGGCTCCAGATCCGTCATTTAACACCCATGTGTGCTCATAAGAATAGCTACCACCACCAACAACTAATGTGAAGCAATTATCTGCTGAAGAAAAAGTTTCTGTTTGAGTCGCTCCAGAACTTACAGTATAAGGTCCATAAACAGTTCCTGATGTTGTGCTTGTAGCAGTCCAGCTTGCTCCATCCCAGCCATCACCCCAAGAATCCGTCATAATTAAAGTGTAAGTATCTAAACATGACCCATCATCATCTGTAGCGCTTGCATCATAATTATCAAAATCAGGATCCATACAGCCAGGAATAGAATTATAAAGTCTTACATCATCTAAAAGTAAATCATTGTAATAGTCACAACTTAAACCACTACTTTCACCTCTAAATCTAATTTGAGCACTTCCACTATTATCAAATCCAGTAAGTGCGTATGAATAAGTGTTCCAACCTGTAGCGTTAAGTTGTAAAACTACAATAGAATTCCATGTTGTTCCATCATAAGCTTCAACATGAAGAATGTTATTTTGTGCACACGTACTAGTTCCTAAATCACTAAAATAATCAAACTTAAGTGTTGGGTTTGATAATCCTGAAACATCAACATCTTCTACCTCTATAACAACACCTATATCTGTGCTTGAGAAATCTATCCAAGCAAAGTCTCCAGCTGTTCTGTTATTTCCTAAAGATGTGCTAGCGTTAAATCCAGGATTTCCAGTAAATACCCAGCCAGAACCACTTGTTTGGCTAGTTGCCCATTGATTAGGGCTACAAACACCAACAGGAAGAAGCCCTGTGCTAAAAGTTTCATGAGTTGGAGCAGGAGCTCCACATGGAGCAAAAGAACAGCTTCCATCGTCTAAATCAGCAGTTATATCGTAATTTGTTGCATTTGGATCAGTACATCCAGAAGTACATGTTCCCCAACTTCCAGTATAAGGATCTCCTCCAGATAAAATAGATGTTCCAGACTCATCTAATAAATCCCAAGAGTGTTCATAAGTAAAGCTTCCACCTCCCATAACCACTGAGTGACATGCGTCTGCAGAGGAGAAAGTTTCTGTATTAGTTGCTCCAGAACTTACCGTATAAGGCCCATAGACTGTTCCAGTTGTTGTGCCAGTTGCTGTCCAGCTTGATCCATCCCAACCATCACCATAAGAGTCTGTCATGTTTAAAGTGTAGCTATTTGTGCATATAGGATACATACAAGAAGCGTCATAGATCGTGTTTGTATTATCAGTGCAATTAATACCACCAAAAATCCAGTTTCCACCATCAAATGTTACTGATCCTGAAGCATCTTTATAAGCCCAAGAGTCAGTATATTCCCAAGTTTCTCCTGAACCATCAACATCTGGATCTCCAAATGTTTCAACCCAGACACCATTGTGCCAAAGCTGTATCGCATCATCACCATTTTGTGTTACAGATGATGTAGCGTATAAAACGTGTTCAAACTCTCCACTACAACCAGATAAATAAGCCAACATAACTGTTGTGTCTCTAGCTAATAAAATATCATCTCCAGCTACAACAGAAATTGCAGGAAAAGTATATTCTTCACTGGCGTCGGCGCCATTTCCATTAGCAGCAACACTGATTCCATAAATACTTAAGTCAGTAATATCTTGAAGGGCTCTAACATGAATAGCTTTTCCAGTATTTCCGCTAAGACCAAAATCAATAATTCCTTGTAAAGATAAATCTGTTGTTGGAGGCGGTAATAAATTACATCCGTTCCAAGGAGCAGAGAATGTTACGTCTTCTGTTATTGTAACCTGTCTGTTCGTGTTACCACCTGTAGTAACAAATTCTGCACATCCTAAAGTTGGATCTAAAGATTCTTGAATAGTCCATCCATCAGCAGAAAATTTATACTCTGGAGTAGCTCCTGAAGCAATTAAATGCGTGCCCTGCCATACGTTATCACCGTCTGCATCAGACATTGGCCAGCAGTTTCCACACCAGTTATTTAAAGTGCTATTTACCTCAGGGGTAGTAAAAGCATCTGTACATGTGCTCATATCTACCTCAAAAGTTACACTGTAATGAGAAGGTGGAACGCTACAATCATCACAAGAGTTCCAGCACACAACGCCTAGATCTGTATCTCCGCTTACATTTAGTAATCGGTTTACATTTCCTGTTGAACCATCATTTGTACAGGCATCTCCAGAGAATAGATTTTCTTGGATTGTCCAAGTATCTGCTGAGAATTTGTACTCATAATCAGTATTTGTATTTAGTGTTATTGCTACATCCCAAACGTTATCGCCGTCAGCATCTGACATTGAAGCGCAATTTCCACACCAGTTGTTAAAAGTCCCATTAACCTCAGGAGTAGTGAACGCATCTGTAACATTTTGCATGTCTACTCTAAAAGTAACAGTAGCTGTTTGTGCCTGCACGTTAAGTGCTGAAAAGAACACTAAAAAGCTTAGTATTAGTTTAGTAAAATATTTCATATTAACTTGTTTAATTATTAAAGTTCAGAAAGGTAAGAAAAAAATCACTTAGTGAAACAAGGACACTTACTTTTTTTTCTAGAGAAAAACAACTAGATTAAATTATTTAAGAAAATAGTGTATGTTTTTTTACCTAATTTTAAACTTAAGTTTGGTGCAAAATCTTTTTAGATACGCAAAAGAGATAAGAAAATTTTTTTTTGATTTAAAAGGGTGGGCAAGCACCCTTTTTAGTAATAAATTACTATTAACTAAAACACAATACTACTTACCTAGTAGAACACTAACTATTATTTTTTTTATCAATGTGTTTAATGAGCTCTATTATTTTATGTGAATAAGCCCATTCATTATCATACCAAAAAATCAATTTATAAAAGGTTTCATCAATTTGCATACTTGCTTTTTCATCAAAAATTGAAGAACGACTATCTCCTAAAAAATCACTTGAAACAACATCTATATTTGAGTATCCAATAATTCCTTTATATCTATTAGATTCAGCAGCATTTTTTATTGCTTCACATATTTTTATAAATGAGACCTCCTCATTAAAGTTTATACTTAAATCAACTACAGAAACATTTGCTGTAGGTACCCTAAACGACATTCCGTTAAGTTTGTTTTTGAGATTGGGTAGAATTTTGGTTACTGCTTTAGCCGCACCAGTTGAAGAAGGTATAATATTTTGCATAGCAGACCTGCCAAGTCTCCAGTTTTTTGGAGAAGCTCCATCTACAATATTTTGAGTTGCAGTTGAGGCGTGAATTGTTGTCATTTGCCCGCTTTTAACACTAAACCCTCTGTCTAGAATTTCCATAACAGGAGTTAAACAATTTGTTGTACAAGACGCATTTGAAACAATTTTCATTTCTTTTTTATAGTCATTGTGGTTGACTCCCATAACAAACATTGGGGTCTCATCTTTTGCAGGAGCAGATAAAACTACATTCTTCACCCCCTCTTGCAAATGTTTTTTCGCAAGTTCTTGAGTTAAAAAAAGACCTGTTGATTCAACAATATATTCAGCCCCATAATTTTTCCAAGAAATATTTTCAGGGTTTTTCTCAGACACAATTGATATTTTTTTACCATCAACATATAAATGATTTTCATCAAAAGATATATCATTTTTTAATATGCCGTTTGACGAGTCATGCTTTAAGAGATAGGCTAAATAATCTGTGCTAACAAGATCATTAATTGCCACAACCTCAACATCTGTCATGTTTAAACTATTTCTTAAAACCATTCTGCCAATTCTTCCAAATCCGTTTATTCCAATTTTTACACTCATCTTTCTTGATTATTATATTTTTAACAATGCAAAGTTAGTGTATTTTATACACAACTGCCAAATTGTTATCATTTTTACAGACCTGTATTTAAAAAAAACTATTTTTGCCTGCTTAAAATTATAATATGATATTAATAGCTGACAGTGGTTCTACTAAATGTAGTTGGGCAATTTGTGATGATAGCGGAACAATAATTGATAGGTGTTCAACAATTGGATTTAACCCTTATTTTATTTCTTCTTCTGCAATTCTTAATAAGTTAGAAGCGTCAGATTTAACTGAAATTAAAGAAAGTGTAAGCAAAGTTTATTTTTATGGAGCTGGATGTTCTTCTCTAAAAATGAATAAAATAGTTGAAGATCCATTCAAAAAGTTTTTTGTTAATGCAGAAATTAATATTTTACATGATTTAGATGCAGCTTGTTATTCAATGTATGACGGAACCCCATCTATTACTGGTATTTTAGGAACTGGATCAAATTCCTGCCTGTTTGATGGAGAAAAAATTCATGAGAGCGCTCCATCCCTTGGTTACACTCTTGGAGATGAGGCTTCTGGCAACTACATAGGAAGAAAACTTGTTAATCTTTATTTTAATAATAAGCTTAATAAAGATTTAAAATCAAAATACGAAGAGAAATATGAGACAGATATCTCAAAAGTAAATAGTAATGTTTATTCTGGATCTAGAGCTAATGTTTATTTAGCTAAATTTTTCCCATTTGTTTCAGATAATAAGAAAGATCCGCAAATGCAAAAGCTAATTCTTGATTGTCTAGATGAGTTTTTTGATCTTCATATTTCCTGTTTTGAAAATTATGAAAATCATAAAATTAACTTTATTGGCTCAGTAGCTTATTTTTTACAAGAAGAACTTGAAGTGATAGCAACTAAATACAATTGTAAATTAGGAATGGTTATAAAAAATCCTATCGACAAGCTTATAGAATATCACTTTAAAAAATAAAGTTTAGCTTTTATAAATCAAATTTTATTCCTTGAGCAAGAGGTAGTTTGTCTGTATAGTTAATGGTGTTAGTTTGTCTTCTCATGTATATTTTCCAAGCATCACTACCACTTTCTCTTCCGCCTCCTGTTTCTTTTTCTCCACCAAATGCTCCACCAATTTCAGCGCCACTAGTTCCAATATTTACATTAGCTATACCACAATCACTTCCAGAGGCAGATAAAAATGCTTCAGCCTCTCTAAGATTATTTGTCATAATAGCAGAGGAAAGGCCTTGTTTAACATTGTTTTGAAGCTCAATTGCCTCATCAAGATCTTTATACTTCATAACATACAATATTGGAGCAAATGTTTCATCTTGTACAATTTGATAGTGATTTTCAGCCTCAATTATTACAGGCTTAACATAGCATCCACTTTCATAACCAGAACCTTCTAACACACCTCCTTCTACTAGTACATTACCTCCTTCAGTTTTTGCTTTTTCTATTGCATTAAGATACATGCTAACTGCTTGTTTGTCTATTAAAGGGCCAACATGATTATTTTCATCTAAAGGATTTCCAATTTTGAGTTGTTTGTAAGCGCTTGCAAGTTTTTGAGTTACCTCATCATATTTTGACTCATGAATAATTAGTCTTCTTGTTGAGGTGCATCTCTGACCACATGTTCCTACGGCTCCAAATAAAGCTCCTATTATAGTGATTTCTAAATCAGCATCTGGAGAGATTATTATAGAATTGTTTCCTCCTAGCTCTAATAAAGACTTGCCAAAACGAGATGCTACTTTTTGCCCAACTATTCTTCCCATTCTTGTGGACCCCGTAGCAGAAACAAGAGGAACCCTATTGTCTGCTGTCATCAGCTCCCCAACTTTGTAGTCTCCATTAATTAGACATGATATTCCCTCAGGCAAATCATTTTCTTTAGCAACTTCGTTCCAAATATTTTGACATGCTATTCCGCAAATTGGCGCTTTTTCTGAAGGTTTCCACACACATACATCCCCCGATATCCAGGCTAATGCCGTGTTCCAACACCAAACAGCAACAGGGAAATTAAAGGCAGAAATAATACCCACAACACCTAAAGGGTGATACTGTTCATACATTCTGTGTCCAGGCCTTTCAGAGTGCATCGTTAAGCCATGCAACTGTCTAGAAAGCCCTACTGCAAAATCACAGATATCTATCATCTCTTGTACTTCTCCAAGACCCTCTTGAAGAGATTTCCCCATCTCGTATGAAACAAGCTCACCTAAAGGCTGCTTATATTTTCTAAGTTTTTCACCATATTGCCTAACAATTTCACCCCTTAAAGGTGCAGGTTTTTTTCTCCAATCTTTAAAGGCTTTAGTAGCTTCTGACATAACTTTTTCATAATCAGATTCTGTTGTTGAAGAAACTTTACCAATTAACTTTCCATCTACAGGAGAATATGAAGAGATACTCTCTCCATTTCCAAAAGAGTTTAGGCCTGTTGAAGTACCTGAATTAAGATCTTTAATTCCTAAAGATTTTAGAGCAGTATTAATGTCTAATGAATTGTTTTGTATCATGTTTTAAGCTTTATTTTTTATTTAATGTCTTTATAAATCGTCTATGTCGATTTCTTTTGTTTTTATTTTATCATCTTTTTCTTCTTCTTCTCCTTCTTCATTTAAAACCGATAATTCTTGTTGTTTTTTATAGCGAATAAGTCCAGCTGTCATTACTATACAAGATAAGAAAATAACAAAAAGAAGTACCCCGTTAAAGTCGTGTTGATCCGTTATTTCTTTTGGAATAGCAAAGAAAAGGAGTATTGTAATCAAACCTCTTGGGGCTAAGTAAACTTGTGGAACAATATCCTTACCAGTAAAAATTAACAATGACAATATTCTAACAATATATATGATTAAAAGTATTACTCCTCCAACAAATACAGTTTTAAGATTAAACATTGATGAAAGAGAAATAGACCATCCAAAAATGATAAAAAAGAACGTCCTTATTACAAATGCAGATTCTCCAGTAATTACTTTAAATTCTGCAAGAACGCTATTTACTTTATTGTGATCAAGAAGTTTTATTAACCCACCTTTAAAGAATAGCTTATAATTATTAAGAATTACACCAAAAATTAAGATTATTATTAATGAGGATAAATGAAACATTTTTCCAATTGCATATAGCAACAAGAGAATAGAGATAAGCAAGAAAAGCTTGTTATGTCCTTTAAGCTTTTGAAAAATATAAATTAAAATATAAGATGCAATTACAGAAAAAATAATTGTAAAAATTAAGTTGCTGAAGACTTCGCCATAAATTTCTGACTTACTGTTTGGTCCTAAAAAACTCACTACGCTATAAAAGCCAATTATACCAAGAATATCTGAGAAGGTACTTTCATATATCATAAACTCCCTTTTATACTCACTTAAAGAATCAATGCTTGGAAGAATTATGGCAGAGCTTAGAATAGAAAGAGGAATGGTATATAGTAAAGCTTCAATAATGCTCATTTCAAACACATAGCATAAAAACTCTGCACTTGCATATGCTGTTGCAATTAACCCAATAGTTGCAACAAGAAGAGATTTAATAATAACGCCTAATTTTTCTTTTAACAGCTCTAAGTCTAGAGCTGCTTCTAACACAATTAGTATTAGACCTACCACGCCCAGAACTTCTAATATTGGGAATAAGTTTGGCTTAGCAATTCCTGAGGCTATCAGGCTAAAATTGATTATAATTCCAGAGACAATAAGCATTAAAACAGCAGGAATACCACTTTTTTTAGCGTATATATTGTAAAAGTAAGACACTATAATAGTGGCCGAAAATATAATTATTAAAGAGTATGAACTTAATTGCTCCATTTTAAAATAACCTTAAAATATCATTCCCATTTGCAAAAACTAATAACGAAAGTAAAATAATCATTCCAAAAACTTGAGCATATTCCATGAATTTTTCTGGAGCTGGCCTACCAATAATGATTTCATATATTAAAAACATTACATGTCCACCATCTAAAGCAGGAATAGGTAAGATATTCATAAAAGCCAGCATTAACGAAAGGAATGCTGTTAAGTTCCAAAATCTTTGCCAGTCCCATTCTGCAGGAAACAGACTTCCGATAGCCCCAAAACCACCTACTCCTTTATAAGCTCCAGAGCTTGGGCTTAAAATAAGTTTAAACTGCGCAATATAACCTCCCAGCTTGTCCATTGCTTTATTATAGCCTGCAGGAAAAGAAGCTAAAAAAGAATATGAAGAGCGCTCCATTTTATACACCTCTAAATCTTCAAGCTGATCAATTGACAAAAGAGCAGGGTAATATCCAATAGTTCCTTTAGCGCTAACGTTTGTTTGAAAAGAAAATAGCTCACCATCTCTTAGTATCCTTATAGAAACAACACTGTCTTTATATTTTTCAAGAACACCTGAGACCTGGTCATGGTATTTTATCTCCTCATTATTAATACCAATAATTTTATCTTTTATTTTTAATCCAGCTTTTTGACAATCGGATCCCTCAATAAATGAGCTTACAATTGCAGGTATTCTTGGGTAGAAAAGCATGGTTTTTTCACTGCTAATCAGTTTTTCAATAAAGTCGTTTGGAATATCTATGCGTTCTATTGCAGACTCTCTTTCAACATTTACCTCTTTAGCGGTAACCATTTTCTCAAGAATTGAACTAAATCTTTTTACAGGCTTTCCGTCAATAGAAATTATTTTATCACCTGTTTGAAATCCTATTTCATTAGAAAGACTGTCTACACACCAAAGGCCATCAACAACATTGTTGTTTGGAAGGAAGCGATCACCATAAGAATAAAGAGTCATTGAATAAATGAAGATACCAAGTAGTAGATTTACAAATACTCCTCCAAGCATTATTATAAGCCTTTGCCACGCTGGTTTTGCTCTAAACTCCCATGGCTGTGGAGGCTTTTGCATTTGATCTTTATCCATGGATTCATCAATCATCCCAGAAATTTTCACATATCCCCCAAGAGGTAGCCAGCCAATCCCATATTCAGTGTCACCAATTTTCTTTTTTACTAAAGAAAAGTAAGGGTCAAAAAACAAGTAAAACTTTTCAACTTTAGTTTTAAAAAGTTTTGCTGGTATAAAATGACCAAGCTCATGAAGAACTACCAGTATTGATAAGCTCATAATGAGCTGAAGTGCCTTTATTAAAATTTCCATTTATAGTAATTGATTAGCTAAAATTCTTGTTTCCCTGTCTGTTGCTATTAAATCCTCTAAACTTGGATTTTTAACAAAAATAATTTTTTCCATACAATTGACAATCAAATCAGACATTTTTAAAAAACTAATTCTTTCATTTAAAAATGCTTCAACAGCCACTTCGTTGGCGGCATTTAGTATACACGGGCTATTACCCCCATTTTCTAAGGCTTTGTATGCTAAATCTAAATTTTTAAATGTTTTTCTGTCTGCTTTTTCAAAAGTTAGATTTGGGTAGTTAAAAAAACTAAATCGTTCAAAGGTATTTTTAATTCTCTTAGGATATCCTAAAGCATATTGTATTGGGAGTTTCATGTCGGGAATTCCCATTTGAGCTTTTATTGATCCATCTTCAAACTGAACTGCAGAGTGGACAATAGATTGTGGGTGAACAACTACATCAATTTGATCTGTCTTTAAATCAAAAAGCCATTTTGCCTCTATAACTTCTAAACCTTTATTCATTAAACTGGCCGAGTCAATTGTTATTTTATTTCCCATAACCCAGTTTGGATGATTTAGCGCCTGTTTTTTTGTTACTGTTTGTAAAAAGTTTCGGTCTTTTCCCCTGAAAGGCCCTCCAGATGCAGTTAGAAATATTTTTTCAATAGGATTGTGCTGCTCTCCTGCAAGGCATTGAAAAATTGCAGAATGTTCAGAATCAACGGGTAAAATTTTAGAACCATATTCTTTAGCAAGATCTGTTATAAGTTTTCCCGCAACAACTAAAGTCTCTTTATTTGCTAGCGCAATTGTTTTCCCTTTTTTTATGGCATTTATTGTTGGAAGTAATCCGCTATAACCAACCATAGCTGTTAATACGATGTCAGTTGAATCTGAGGTCACAATATCCTCTATTGATTTTGCTCCGCAATAAACTTTAATTCCTTTACTAGATAGTGCGTTATTTACTTCATTATATTTTTCTTCGTTTTTTATTACAACAGAGTTAGGTTTAAATAATTGCGCTTGTTTAATTAATAAATCTGCATTATTATTTGCTGTTAAGGTTTCTACAGAAAAAGCATCTCTGTTTTCAGAAATAACCTCTAAAGCCTGTGTTCCTATTGAACCGGTTGAACCAAGAATTGCAATTTTTTTCACTATTTATACATATTTAATAAGTTTATCAGCAACAGATTTATCATTTGCCAGACGAGGAACTTTATTTTGGCCCCCAAGCTTTCCAACAGAATCCATATAATCTCTAAAACCATTTTTTTTGACTAAAAATATTTCTAATTTTTTTAAAACACCTCCTTTAATTAAATCTTTATAATAGGAATTTAGGCTTTGAAGCTCTAAATCTAAAATTTCAGCAAAGTTTTCAAGGTTTTCAGGTTCTTTCTTGAATTCTATAAACCAACAATGATAAGGAAGCCCATTATTTGGATTAACCTCTGGGGCTACATGAAGCTCATTTACTTCTGCATATTCATTTTTTAATGCTTTATCAAGGCTTTTTTCAATTTCTTCAGCTATTACATGTTCACCAAAAGCAGATGTAAAATGCTTTAATCTACCAGTTACAATAATTCTGTATGGGTCTTTAGAGACAAACTTAATAGTATCGCCAATATTGTACCCCCAAAGACCAGCATTTGTATTTAAAATTATTACATAATTAACATTTAAACGGATGTCTTTAAGTGATAATCTTTCTTGATTCTCTTTATAGTAATGTTCTGCTTCAATAAATTCAAAAAATATTCCATTATCAACGCATAAAAGCATTCCTTTTTCTTTTTGTGAATCTTGGTATGCAATAAACCCTTCAGAAGCTGGGTAAAGCTCAACCCCATCAATTTCTTTTCCAATTAGTTTTTCAAATGTTTTTTTATATGGCTGATAATTAACACCTCCGTAAATAAATAAATCAAAATTTGGAAAAACATTTTTAATAAGACTTTTAGATTTTACTTGAAGCTTTTCAAAATACATCTGAACCCAAGGTGGTATCCCGCTTATTAAAGTCATATTTTGATCGTAAGTTTCCTCTACAATAGCATCTAATTTATCCTCCCATTTTTCAATGCAATTTGTTTCATAAGAAGGAAGCCTATTTGTTTTTAAGTATGATGGAATATGATGAGCTACTATTCCAGACAATCTACCGGTTAAAATATCTCCAGTTTTTGTAAGCTCTGGTGAGCCTTGTAGGAAAATCATTTTTCCATTTAAAATAGCAGTATTTTTAGTTTCGGCAATGTAAGATAGAATAGCATCTCTCGCTGAGTTTAGGTGGCACGGCATAGAGGCTTTAGTAATTGGAATATATTTTACTCCTGATGTTGTTCCAGATGTTTTACAAAAATATATTGGTTTTCCAGGCCACAACACATTTGTTTCACCATTTTTAATTTTCTCTATATAGTTGCTTAAATCTTCATAATCTCTTACGGGGACATTTTTTTTAAAGTCATCATAGTTTTTAATTTCTGTAAAATTATGATCTAATCCAAATGTGGAGTCTTTTGCTGTTTTTAAAAGATTTTTTAATAGATTATTTTGAGTTTTAACAGCATTGTTTTTCCAAACTAAATTTTTTTGAACTATAATTCTAGCAAAATATAAACTTAGAAATGACTTGATACTCATTATTTAAAGGATATATAGTTTTCAGGGTTAAGCGGAGCCCCACTTTTCCATAGTTCAAAATGAAGATGAGGGCCCGTTGAAAGCTCTCCCGAATTCCCAATTATTGCTATGTGCTCTCCAATAGCAACATACTCCCCGACTTTTTTAAGAATAAAAGAACAGTGTTTATAAAAAGATATATAGTTGTTTGAGTGTTGAACGCCAATAACATTACCTGTTTCAGGGTTCCAGCTACTAATTATAACGGTTCCATTAAGAACACTACTGATTTTTGCGCCTTTCTTTCCAACAATGTCAACAGCATAATGTTTAGTTTCGTAGTTAAATTTATCACTTATATAACCATCTATTGGCGAGAAAAACACAAGGTTTTCACTGCTAGTTTTTTTAATATTTAAAATTGAGCTTATTTCTTCAGATTCAACTTCAATTCTCAAAAGAGAGTCAGCTTTTGATTTTGAAAAGTTAACTTCTTGCACAATTGTTGTGGCGCTATCATTTTCTGTAAAGTCAAGAGTTTCTCCCTTCATAATTGAAGAGATATTGTTTAAATATAAATCCTGAATGTTTAGTTGATTTTGAAGGGAGTCAGATTTTAACACAAGCTTAATTAAGTCATTTTGCATTTTAGAAGAAGATTTTCCAGGGATATATTCTTTAAGAGGAGAAAATATAAGTACAATAAAAGAAATAGATAGGGATATAATTATTATAAGTGTAAATAAGCTTAAAATATTAAATTTAGAAATAACAAATGAAATTTTTTCCTCAAAAGAATCCTCGCTCATAACAACAAATCTATACTTGTTTTTAAGCTTTGCGAAAAATTTAAAATCTGATTTCTTCTGTTTCATATTAGTGCAAATATCTGAAAATTATACCCATATTTGCATAAATTTCTTTATTTGAAGCGAAATAAAATTAATAAAAATATGTTTGTATACACATATGTTTAAATACTCTTTTTATAAATATAGTTTAATACTAATAGTTAGTCTTCTATTTTTTTCTTCGTGTTCAACAAAAAAGAAATCATGGGTTAGCAGGCAATATCACAATACAACTGCTCGATATAATGGTTATTTTAATGGCAACCAAAGTATTAAGAAGGGTTTAAAAAAGATAGACCAAACATTTGAAGATGACTATTCACAAATTCTTCCGATTTTTAAAACTGGAGATTTGCAAAAATCAAAGACTGCCCATTCATATATGGATAAGGCAATTCAAAAATCATCAGTTGTTATACAAAAACATTCTATTAAAATAAGAGGAGTAGAATACTGTAAATGGATTGATGATAATTATTTGTTGTTGGGAAAATCCTATTTCTATAAAGGAGACATCGAGGAGGCTTTAAGGTCCTTTTCATTTTTAAAAGAGAATTATAAAAAAAGTGAAATTAGGTTTTTAGCTGAAATATGGATGGCCAAGTGTTATATTGAAAAAAAAGATTTCGCCTCTGCTGAAAATGTTTTGATTGAACTTGAAAACAATAAAAGATTTCCAAAAAAATATAAGTTTGATTTTAATATAGTAAGTGCTGACTCTTACATGAGGCAGAAAAATTATTCTTTAGCAACAGATCATTTACAAACGTCTATTAAACTTGTTAAAACAAAAAAACAAAAAACTAGGTTAAATTTTATTTTAGCACAGGTTTATCAAAATCAAAAAATTTATTCAAAATCTAGAAGTTATTATAAAGAGGTCCTTTCCTCTAGCCCTGAATATGTTATGACATTTAATGCCAAGATGAATCTTGCACTTTCATCCAACAAGAATAATAATGATTATAATAAAATTAGGTCAAGTTTAATAAAGATGTCAAAAGACGACAAAAATAAAGAGTATTTAGATCAAATTTTTTACACCTTAGGAAGGATGGACCAACAAAAAAATGATACTGTTTCAGCAGTTACAAATTATCTTGAGTCTACGATTAATAGTGTTGAAAATAGTCAGCAAAAAGGCCTTTCTTTCTTAGCGTTGTCAGAAATATCATTCATACAAAAAGATTTTTTGCAATCTAAAATATATTATGATAGTACCGCATTTTTCTTGTCTGAAAGCTATGAGTTCTACTCTCAGATAATTGATAGAAAAAATATTTTAACAGATTTGGTTTTTTATTTAAATACGGTTCATCTTGAGGATAGTCTTCAGTACCTTGCATTGCTCCCAAAAGATCAATTAGACTTAGTAATTACTGAGGTTATTAATAAAGAACTTGAAAAGGAAAAAGAAAGGATTGAGCAAGAGACTGGCCGTCAGCAAAACATGATGAATAATAGCGGTAGAGGCGGAAGGAATGAACAGTTCGGTAATAACACCTCAGGTGGTAAATGGTACTTTTACAACCCTGCAACTTTAAGTTTTGGCCTCTCAGAATTTAGAAAAAATTGGGGGAAAAGAAAATTAGAGGATAACTGGCGAAGGTCAAATAAAAACTCTGAAGGCTCTTTTGAATCTGATTCAACACAAAATACAGACGCCAAAAATCAATCCTTTAACACAAAAGACCCACAGTTTTATTTAAGTCAAATACCTAGTACTTTAGAAGATTTTCAGCTTTCAAACAAAAAAATTGTTAGCTCTTGTTTTCAAGCAGCTTTAATTTTTAGAGAAAACCTTAACTGTTATGAAAAAGCAAACGAAATGTTAAAAAATATTTTGACTAATAACAATGTTGATAGTAATTACCTGGCTATGACTTTGTTTTCTTTGTTTCAAAATTTAACTGAAAAAGAAAAATTTTCTCGAGCTGAAAAGTTTAAAACTCAATTAACAAATGACTTCCCAAATTCATTATATGCGAAATTGTTATATGATTCAAAATATTTACAAAAAATAACAGAAGCTAATATTATTGAGGAGAATAGATTTGATCAGGTTTTGTCCTATTTTAAAAATGAAGAATTTGACAATGTATTACTAGAAACAAAAAATATTTACACTAATGATTTTTCTGTTAAATATAAATTTCTGAGAGCTCTAAGTTTTTTAAAAAAATCTGATACACTTTCATTCTTATCTTTAGCTGACAATATTAAAAAGGACTATCCAAAAAATAAAATTTCAATTGAGATTGATGAAATTTTAAAGGTATTAAAAGATCCAGGATTAATGAACGAGGCAAACGCTAAGGCTGAACTTGGCTCGGCTTATTTAAAATACGATAACAGTAAACATTTGCTAGCAATTGTTATGCCAAGAGAAGGTTCAGATGTTAATTATTTAAAAACTATTATATCTGATTTCCATGCTAATAATTACCCAAATGACACTTATGAAATAAGCGCTGTTCTCTTAGGCGTAGATCAGCATCTGGTTACAATTAAATCCTTTGAAAATAAGGCTATTAGTATGAGTTATTATAGCACTATTAATAATAGTCCTAATATTATAAATGAACTTGCTAAATATGATTACAAAATTATGGCGATAGCTGTAGATAATTTTGCTGAGTTTTATAAAAACAAGGATGTTAAAGGATACAATGGGTTTTTTAATAAAACTTATTTAAAATAGTTGTTTATTTTTTATAAATTTACATTAACAAACTATAACTACAATGTTTAAAAATAATAATGAAAATATTAACAAAAGTGAACACTCAAGCGCTGTAAATATGATTGGCGCTGGAACTGTTATAACTGGAGACATTACTTCCAAAGGAGATATTAGAGTAGATGGAGCTTTAAATGGTTCAGTTAAAACAGAGGGCAAGGTTGTTTTAGGTCAAGACGGTGTTATTGAGGGGGATGTTGTTTGTAAAGATGCAGATATAGCAGGAACACTAAAGGCTAAAATTACTGTTAGCCAATTACTTACTTTAAAAGCTTCTGCAAAGCTAAACGGTGATATTATAACTAATAAATTAGCAATTGAGCCTGGAGCAAGCTTTACAGGCTCATGCAGTATGGGGGCTGTAATCAAAGACATAAAAAATGTCGGTCTATCAGAAAAACAAGAAAAGTCAGCTTAAAACATACGTTAGATTTTCATCTATGGCTATACAAATGGGTGTAGTTATAACTCTTGGAGCTTTTTCCGGCTCACTATTGGATAAATATTTTAACACTCTTACTCCGATTTTTACAGCAATATTATCTCTTATTGCTATATTCTTATCATTATATTATTTTTTAAGAGGTTTTATTTCAAAGAAATGATCCTCTCTAGGTTGATTTTTTTTTTAGCTTTACTTTCTGTTAATATTTCTATTTCTTTAGCTTTTACTCTGGCGCTCCCTCTTAATAAAATTATTATTTCTCATGCTTTTATTTTTTTAATCAGCATAACTTCAGATTTAGCCTATAAGAAAATACTTAAAAATAAAAACAAAATTTTCTCATATTTTTTAGTTTTATCTATGATTAAATTTATATGTTTTCTAGTGTATATTTATTTCTTTATTTTAAGAGATAGTATTGCTCAGTTAAATCATATATTAAATTTTTTCTTCACATATTTTTCATACTTAGTTTATGATATTATTTTTTTAAGAAAAATTAACTAAATATTTTTAGTTGTTTTTGTCTTTTTTCTATCTTAGAAATAAATTATTTATTTATTTTTGCCAAGATTTAAAAAAACAGAAAAATTACATGAACAATTTTAGTTTACGATTACTAGTTTCATTTTTAATAATCTTGTTTTTTCCGCAAATTTTATTTTCTGATGACAGTTCGCAAGATAAATCAGAGCTTTACAATCCTGTTCCGGCAATTATGCATCATATTTCTGATTCTCATGAGTGGCACCTTCTTGGTGAGGGAGATGCATCTATAACAATTCCACTACCAGTTATTTTAATAACAGATGGAAATTTAGATGTTTTTATGTCTAGCTCGTTTAACCATGGTCATACTGATGTTGTTATGGGTGATAGAGTATACTCTATGGATTCACATGGGCATATTCATGAAAAAAATCATCGTTCTATTATAGACATTTCAATAACAAAAAATGTTGCCTCTATGTTTCTTGCTTTGTTTGTGTTAATGTTTGTATTTATTATTTCTGCGAATAAATCAAAAAAGAATACTGGAGCTCCTTCTGGGATGCTTTCTTTTGTTGAACCACTTGTATTGTTTGTTAGAGATGATATTGTTAAACCCAATCTTGGACACAACTACAAGAAATTTTTGCCTTACCTTTTAACATTGTTTTTTTTCATATTAGTTAATAATCTACTTGGTCTTTTACCTGGAGCAGCTAATGTCACAGGAAATATTGCGGTTACATTAGTTCTTTCCTTTATTACACTTCTTGTAACAAACTTTTCGGCAAATAAATCTTATTGGGGGCATATATTTAAGCCGCCTGGAGTTCCATTAGCACTTATGCCAATAATGATTCCCATAGAACTTGTTGGAGTTTTTACAAAACCTTTTGCATTAATGATTAGACTTTTTGCAAATATTTCTGCTGGCCATATTATTATTTTGAGTTTAATCTCTTTAATTTTCATGGCACAAAGCGGATTAGGAACAGCTGGAGCTTTTGGGCTTTCTCCAGTATCTGTTTTATTTGTTTTATTCATGTATTTTATTGAGATATTAGTTGCTTTTTTACAGGCTTATATTTTTACACTTTTAACCTCTTTATTTATTGGATTAGCAACAACAGAAGCTCATTAAAATTATTATTAACTTAAATTATTAAAAATGGAAATTACAGGAATAGCAGCAATTGGAGCAGGACTTTCTGCAGTAGGAGCTGGAATTGGAATTGGTAAAATTGGAGCTGCAGCTCTTGAATCAATGGCTAGACAACCTGAGCATTCAGGAATGATACAAACAAACATGATTATTGCAGCAGCCTTAATTGAAGGGGTTGCATTATTTGGTGTTGTTGTTGCTCTTTTACAAGGGTAATCAACAAGTTTAACTTATTATTATTTAAAATCTTCTGTAGCGGTTGGCTACAGAAGATTTAAAAAAAAACAATTATATGGACCCAATGTCACTTGTCACCCCAGCAGTTGGATTAATGTTTTGGACATGCGTTATCTTTGTACTACTTATTTTAGTACTAAAGAAATTTGCATGGAAACCAATTCTTTCTGCTGTTGATCAAAGAAATGAAAGTATTAGTAATTCACTTTTAGCTGCTGAAAAAGCTAGAAATGAAATTGCAAGTTTAACTGCCAATAATGAGCAGATTATTGCTCAGGCAAAATTGGATAGAGACGCTTTATTAAAAGAAGCTAGAGAGATGAAAAATGAAATTATCTCTAAAGCTAAAGAAACTGCGACTAATGAGGCTGATAAAATTATTAGTTCAGCTAAAGAACAAATTACAAACGAAAAGATGAAGGCTTTGACTGAGCTTAAAAATCAGGTAGCCGCAATATCGATTGAAATGGCTGAAAAAGTTCTTGGATCGGAGTTGTCAAACGCAGATACTCAAAAAGATTTGGTAAATAGAGCTTTAAAAGAAAAAATTTAAACTAAATGAGAGAGCCTAAAGTAACTATAAGATATGCGAAATCATTGATAGGTTTGGCTATTGAGCTCAATAAGCTCGAGGAGGTTCACGCTGATATGCTTCTTTTAAAGAATCTTTGTAACGACTCTAAAGAACTATCTTTATTTTTAAAAAGTCCAATAGTAAAAAGTGATATAAAACTTAGTTTGTTAAATCAAATTTTTAGCTCTAGTGTTTCAGAGTTAACTATGGCTTTTATAGAGTTGCTCACAAAAAAGAAAAGAGAGTATTTTTTACGTGATATTTCAATTGACTTTTCTAACCTTTACAACAAAGAAAAAAACATTACGCCCGTTATTCTAACTACGGCATTTAAAATTGATGATAACCTAAGAAATGATATTATGATTTTTCTTAAGAAACAAGGCGCAGAGAATATTAAGTTAGAAGAAAAAGTTGATGAAAGTATCATTGGTGGCGCGGTTATTAAAATGGGAGATAAACAGTTGGATACAAGTGTTTCTTCAAAAATTAAATTATTAAAACAATCTTTTAACAAAAACCTGTACATACAGGATTATTAAAATAAATTATTATGGCAGATGTAAAACCAGCTGAAGTTTCAGCAATTTTAAGACAACAATTATCAGGATTTAAGTCGGAAACAGAACTTGAAGAGGTAGGAACAATTCTACAAGTTGGTGATGGTATTGCGCGTGTTTACGGACTTACAAATGCACAATCAGGAGAACTTATCGAATTTGAAAATGGTATTCAAGCAATAGTTTTAAATCTCGAAGAGGATAATGTTGGAGCAGTTCTTTTAGGTCCTTCTAAAGGATTAAAAGAAGGAGATACTGTTAAAAGAACTAACAGAATTGCCTCGGTAAATGTTGGTGAAGGAATGCTAGGAAGGGTTCTTGATGGTGTTGGAGTACCAATCGATGGTAAAGGTCCAATTACTGGCGAGACATTTGAAATGCCAGTTGAAAGAAAAGCCCCAGGCGTAATATATCGTCAACCCGTTAATGAACCTTTACAAACTGGAATAAAGGCTGTTGATGCAATGATTCCTATTGGTAGAGGTCAAAGAGAGCTAGTAATTGGAGACAGACAAACTGGTAAAACAGCAGTAGTTATAGATACAATAATTAATCAAAAAGAATTTTATGATAAAGGTGAGCCTGTTTTTTGCATCTATGTTGCTATTGGTCAAAAATCTTCTACTGTTGCAGCCTTAGCCAAAACCTTAGATGACGCTGGTGCTTTAGATTACACAATTATTGTTTCTGCTAATGCTGCAGATCCCGCTCCTTTACAGTTTTACGCTCCTCTTGTTGGTGCTGCTATTGGTGAATTTTTTAGAGATACAGGACGACCTGCTTTAATTGTATTTGATGATTTATCAAAGCAAGCAGTTGCATATAGGGAGGTTTCTTTACTTCTTAGACGACCTCCAGGAAGAGAGGCTTACCCTGGTGATGTGTTTTATTTGCATTCAAGATTGTTAGAAAGAGCAGCTAAGGTAATTAATGATGATAAAATTGCTGCACAAATGAATGATTTACCGGAATCTTTAAAAGGAAAGGTTAAGGGAGGAGGTTCTTTAACTGCTCTTCCTATTATTGAGACTCAAGCAGGTGATGTTTCAGCATACATTCCGACAAATGTTATTTCAATTACTGATGGTCAAATATTCTTAGAATCTAATTTGTTTTTATCAGGAGTTAGACCTGCTATTAACGTTGGAATATCTGTTTCTCGAGTTGGGGGTTCTGCTCAAATTAAATCTATGAAAAAAATATCTGGAACTTTAAAACTTGACCAAGCTCAATATAGAGAACTAGAAGCTTTTGCTAAGTTTGGTTCTGATTTAGATGCTGCTACTAGTGCAGTTATTGAAAAAGGAAAAAGAAACGTTGAAATTCTTAAGCAAGGGCAATATTCACCATTAAGAGTGGAAGAACAAGCTGCAATTATTTACTGTGGAACTAAGGGGTTATTAATGTCGGTTCCAGTAAATAAAATTAAAGAGTTTGAAGTAGAATATATTTCATACCTACATAATAAACACCAAAATACTCTTGATTCTTTAGCGGCTGGTAAATTGGATGCTGAAATTACTTCAACTTTAGAAAAAGTTGCAAAAGATTTGTCTTCAAAGTATGCTTTATAAAAAATAATTTATGGCTAATTTAAAAGAAATAAAATCTCGTATTACCTCTATTGGCTCTACAATGCAAATCACATCTGCAATGAAGATGGTTTCTGCTGCAAAATTAAAAAGAGCTCAGAACGCTATAACTCAGATGAGACCATATGCAAATAAGTTGACAGAACTACTTATTAACTTATCTTCAAGCCTTGAGTCAAGTGAACAGGGAGGTTATTCTGTTAAAAGAAAACTCAAAAATGTTTTAATTATTCCAGTAACCTCAAATAGAGGTTTATGTGGTGGCTTTAATGCTAATGTAATTAAAGCTTCTACTTCATTATGTGAAAACGATTATAAGGACTGTAAAACTAGCTTTATATCAATTGGAAAAAAGTCATCAGATTTCTTTAGAAAAAATAATTATAATGTTATTTCTTTTCATGATGAAGTTTTTACTAATTTAAATTATGATTCAATTTCTAAAATTGCACTTAATGTAATGGATAGATTTGTAGATGAGGAGTTTGATAAGGTTATAATAGTTTATAATCAATTTAAAAATGCTGCCACACAATATGTCATGACTGAGAATTTTCTACCTGTAGAAAATAATGAGAAAACTGAAGAAGCTATAGGAGACTATATTTTTGAGCCAGAAAAAGAGGAGATTGTTCTTGAGCTTATTCCTAAGTCACTTAAAACTCAGCTTTTCAAAGCAGTCTTGGATTCGCATGCATCCGAACATGGAGCTAGAATGACAGCAATGCATAAAGCTACTGATAATGCCGGAGATCTTAAAAAAGACCTTACTCTAACTTATAATAAAGCTCGTCAAGCAGCAATTACAGCAGAAATTCTTGAAATTGTTGGTGGTGCAGAAGCTCTTAGCGGATAGTATTTAATATTTACCCTAGCCTTTCTTTTTATTATTTTATCGTAATTATTTAATAGTTTGGATTCTTCTATATTTGCTTAAAAATTATTTATGGAATTTGAAAATATTTTATTTGAGTCAAAAGAAAACATCTCATTTATAACAATTAATAGGCCTAGGAAATTAAATGCTTTAAATATTAAAACTATTAAGGAGTTAATTACTGCAGTTAAGCATGTAGAGTCAGACGGCAATATTAAGTGTGTTATTTTTACTGGCTCTGAAAACAAAGCCTTTATTGCAGGAGCTGATATTAAGGAGTTCTCCAAATATAATTCATTGCAGGCAACTGAGATGGCTGAAAATGGTCATTCTTTATTTAATCAAATAGAAAATCTATCAAAACCTGCAATTGCAGCAATAAATGGTTTTGCTCTTGGTGGAGGCTTGGAACTTGCCTTAGCATGCCATATTCGTATTGCTTCTCCAAATGCAAAGATGGGTTTGCCAGAAGTATCTCTTGGAGTAATACCTGGCTATGGTGGAACTCAAAGATTATCTCATTTAATAGGCAAGGGTCGGGCTATGGAAATGATTTTAACTACTCAAATAGTTGAAGCTAATAAGGCATTGGAAATGGGGTTAATAAATAACATATATAGCCAAGATGATTTAATTTCTGCCTGTATCAAAATTGCAGAAAAAATAAAAAGAAACTCCCCTTTTGCTATCAAGAATGCAATAAAATCAATTAATGATGGTTATAAATACGATATTGATGGATATAGCTCTGAAATACAAATGTTTAGTAAATGTTTTAGTTCGGCTGATTTTAAAGAAGGAGTGAGTGCATTTATTGAAAAAAGAAAACCAAATTTTAATTGAACCCATTAAAAAAACTACTTGAACAAACTGCTATATATGGCCTGAGTAGTGTTGTAGGAAGACTTTTAAATTATTTATTAGTTCCTTTATATACTAGATATTTCTTACCCGAGGAGTATGGTGTTGTAACTGAGTTATACGCATATGTTGCTTTTCTAATTGTTTTCTTAACATATGGTTTTGAAACTGCCTTCTTTAGGTTTATCGATAAGAACAACAATCTCTCTAGAGTTTTTAGTACCGCTTTTTTATCCCTACTATTATCATCAACAATTTTTGTTATAATAAGTTTTTTTTATCGAAGTAATTTATCAGAACTAATTGGCTATAAAAGTCATACTAATTATATTGTTTTTTTTATTTTTATTCTTTTCTTAGATGTTCTTTCATCACTTGTTTTTGCAAAACTCAGGTTTTTAAATAAAGCCAAGAAGTTTGCCTTAATAAGGCTTACAGGGATATTTTTAAACATTAGCTTAAACTTGTTTTTTATAGTTGTATTACCTTATGTTATAGATAATAAACTTTTATTCTATTCTGAACTTTCTGTTATATATTTCCCTGATTTTGGTGTTGGTTATATCTTCATTGCAAATCTTATCTCTTCTTTTGTCTCTTTTTTGCTTTTAATATCTGAAATTATTAATATTTCATGGGAGTTTAATTTTAAACTATGGAAAAAAATGTTTTTTTACTCCTCTCCATTATTAATTGCAGGATTAGCAGGTATGACCAATGAAACTATCGATAGAATATTATTGAAAAATTTATTGCCCCAGGAAGTAAATTCTTTATTTGAAGTTGGTTTATATGGTGCCTTTTATAAGCTTTCAATTTTAATGATATTATTTATTCAGACTTTTAGATATGCTGCAGAACCATTTTTTTTCCAAAATAAAAATAATCCCTCTAAGCAAGTTTATGCAGATGTTATGAAGTATTTTGTTATTGTAACTGCATTTGTTTTCCTAATTGTTACTACATTTTATGATTTTTTTATTGGATTTTTAGGAGAAAATTATCATGACCCCAGAGGTTTTTATGTTGTTAGTATTTTACTCCTCGCTAATTTCTTTTTAGGAATTTATTATAATTTGTCAATTTGGTACAAGCTAACAGACCGTACTATTTTTGGAGCCTATATATCAATTTTTGGAGCTTTAATTACCCTTACACTAAATTATATTTTAATTCCTTATTATGGTTTTCTTGCTTGTGCCGTTACAACATTTTGTTGTTATTTTTTAATGTCTTTTATATCTTTTATTTTTTTAAGACAATATTTCCCTATCCCATATAACTTGAAAAGAATAGCATTCTATTTTGCTTTAATGATCTTTATTTTTTTTATTGTTTATTTTGATTCTTTTGGCCCTTACATACACTGCTTATATTTACTTATCTTTTTGAGTGTTGTTTATTTAATAGAACAACCTAAAAAATCCTTAATTTAGCAACTTTAATTTCAATTTAACATGAACATTAATATCATTAATAAATCTAATAATTCACTTCCAGAATATGCTACTCTTTACTCTTCTGGCATGGACATTAGAGCTTATTTACTGACACCTTTTATTCTTGAAAAAAAATCTAGAGCCATCATTAAAACAGGTTTATTTCTAGAAATTCCTGAAGGTTTTGAGGCGCAGATTAGATCTAGAAGCGGACTTTCTATAAAAAATGGTGTTGTTGTTTTAAATTCTCCAGGCACTATTGACTCTGATTATCGTGGTGAAGTTGGCGTGATTCTAATAAATCATTCTGAATCTGATTTTATTATTTCTAATGGAGATAGAATTGCACAAATGGTGATTGCCCCATTCACTAAAGTTAATTTAGTTGAGGTTAATGATTTAAATCCATCACAAAGAGCTGAAGGTGGTTTTGGTAGTACAGGTAATAATTAAAATTAATAATAAATGAAAATTATAGTTCCAATGGCAGGAAGAGGCTCAAGATTAAGACCTCATACGCTAACAACTCCTAAGCCACTGTTAAAGTTTGCTGGAAAGTCAATAGTTCAAAGACTTGTTGAAGATATTGTTGCTGTATGTGATGAAAAAGTTGATGAAATAGCCTTTATTATTGGTGACTTTGGTGATGAAGTTAAAGATGAATTAATTTGTATCGCTAATAATTTAGGCGCTAAAGGAAGTGTCTTTTTACAAGATCAGCCCCTTGGAACTGCTCACGCAATTTTATGTGCTAATAAGTGTTTACAGGGAAACGTTGTTGTTGCATTTGCTGATACACTTTTTAAGGCTGATTTTAAGATTGATAAAAGCCATGATGGTATAATTTGGGTTAGCCAAATAGAGGACCCCTCTGCTTTTGGAGTTGTAAAAATGGAAGACAATATTATTACAGATTTCGTAGAAAAGCCATCTGAATTTGTTTCAGACCTTGCTATCATTGGAATATATTATTTTAATTCTGGAGAAAACCTTTCGAGTGAACTCCAGTTTTTAATTGATAATGACATTAAAGACAAGGGTGAGTATCAACTTACAAATGCACTTGAGAACATGAAGAACAAAGGCTTAAAGTTTTCTGTTGGTCAAGTAACAGAATGGTTAGATTGTGGCAATAAGGACGCCACTGTTTACACTAATTCTAGAGTTCTGGAATTTAAAAAGAGTGATATGCTTGTAAGTACAAAAGCTAAATTAATTGATAGTAATATTATTCCTCCTTGTTATATTGCTGATGGTGTAGAGATTGTTAATTCTACAATTGGACCTCATGTATCAATTGGAAATAACACTCTAATTAAGAATAGCACTATTAAAAATTCTATTATTCAAGAAAATTCAAGTATTTTTAATACAAAAACACAGAATTCTATGGTAGGAAATTATGTTTCATACAATGGAAAAAACTGTGAAGTTGAATTAAGTATTGGTGATTTTTGTGAGCAAAAATAAATGTTAAGACTACTAATTTTTTTCATTCTATTTAGTAATAATAGTTTTGGGCAATGGAAAAGTTTTTATCCTGAAAAAAAGAATAATAAGAAAGTAAACACCTCCTTAAATAATCTTGACAAAGGGGATCAAGATTTGCTTTTTAATACTATATTTTTTAATGGAGTTAAACAAAAGTCTTTGGAGAACTATGAAGAATCATTAAAAATTTTTCAAAGATGTATTAAAATGCGACCTGATAAGTCTGAGTCATATTATCAAGCTTCATTTTTATCTCTTGCTCTTGGTTACTTTAATGAGGCCCTATCATACTCCAAAAAATCTGTAGAAATCTCTCCAGAAAACAAGTGGTACCTTAGAAACTATATTGATGTTATTATACAGATACCAGATTACAAATTAGCATCAGAACAGCTTCTTAATTTAATTAAACTTGAGCCAAATAACGAAGTAAACTTCTTTCAATTAGCGGACACTTACATCTATAGTAAAAATTATAATAAGGCGATTGGTGTTTATAATAAGCTCGAAAAGCTAAAAGGCATAGATAAAATGACTTCTATGCAAAAGCAGAAGTTATATATGCAAATGAAGAACCTACGATTAGCTACTAGAGAAATTGTATTGCTTTCAGAAAAATTTCCTGCAGATATTGAGATACTTGAAATTTTAGCAGAATCTTATTTGTTAAATAATGAGCAAGAAAAAGCATTTAATATTTTAAAACAAATATCACTAATTAATCCAGAAAATGGTCAGGTTCATTTAAGATTAGCCAATTTCTACAGAGATAAAAATGATAATTTAAATTCGTATAATGAATTAAAGCTTGCTTTTAAAAGTTCAAAAGTAAGTCTAGAGACAAAAATCTCTATTATAGCATCTTACTTCCCTCTTCTTCAGTCTAATGACACAATAAAGTCTCAAGCATTTGAATTATCTTTATTAATGATTGAAAAACACCCTTTACAGGCACAGGTTTATGCAATTCATGCAGATTTATTATTTTCAGATGGAAAAAAAAATGCAGCGAAAGAGTTTTATAAAAAAACTTTAAACATTGATAAAAACTTCAAAGAAGTATGGACACAGCTACTTTTTTTAGAAATCCAAGAAAATAATTTTGACAGCTTATTAGACTTAAGCTTTAAAGCACTTTCATATTATCCAATTGAGCCACTATATTATTATTTCTATGCTATTTCTAATTTAAGAAAAGATAACTTAAAAATAGCTTTAGATAATTTAAATATTGGCTTAGAATTTGTAATTGATAATAAAGCGTTAACATTAGAATTTCATACTTCTCTTGCAGAGACATATCATTTATTACAAATGCATTTAGAATCAGATTCAATTTTTGAGGTTATTTTAATTGATGATCCTGAGAATATTCTTGTTTTAAATAACTATAGTTATTACCTTTCTTTAAGAAATGAGAGGCTTGATATAGCAAAAAAAATGTCTTATAAGTGTAATTTATTAGAGCCAAATAATGGCACATATGAAGATACTTATGCCTGGATTCTATATTGTTTAGGTGATTTTGAAGAAGCAAGAAAGTGGATTGAAAAATCTCTTGATAATAATGGAAATGAAAGTTCTGTTATTGTTGAGCATTATGGTGATATTCTATATGAATTAAAATTTACCGAACTTGCCTTAGAGCAATGGAATAGAGCTTTTATTTTGGATAGTAGTTCAGAATCTTTAAAAATGAAAATTTCAAAAATGAAAATTGATGAATAGAATTATTATATTATTATTTGTAATTTGTTTTTTTTCCTGCGGCATAAATAAAAAATATAACACTAGCTCATATTCTAATAAATTTAATTTAAATGAGTTAGTTGAAAATGTTAATTCTAGTGTTCCCTCACCTGATTGGACATCTATTAAAGGCAAAATTAATATTCGATCTAAAAGCCAAAAAATAACACTTAACACAAATATTAAGATTAAAAAAGATAGTATAATCTGGGTGTCAGTTTCATTGCCCATTGTCGGAGAGCTATTCCGTGGGGTTATAACCAAAGATTCAATTTATTATTTAGATAGAAAAAACTCTAGTTATTTTATAGCCGATCATTTTTATTTAAATAAGTTTTTCACTTCTGACTCATATTTTTATTTAGCTAATAAAATCATTTCGTCATCTACTTTTTTTAAGAATGATATTGATTATAAATTTTCAGAAGGAAGACATATTATTTTTTCACAGTCTTCTAAATATATTATTGACCCAATTAGTTTTTCAATTAACGAATGCTCATTAATATCTTCTAGTAAAGATACATTAACTATTAATTATTTAAATTATCATTTAATAGACAGTTATGTTTATCCTAAAAAAATTAATATGAGGATGGTATTAGATGAAGAATATAATTTGTCGATTTCTTACAACAAAATATCATTAAACAAGCCTCAAGAGTTTTCGTTTATTATCCCAAAGAATTATGAAAAAAAACCTTAACATAATTTTATTTTTCTTTTTCAGTCTCTTCAGCTTTTTATGTCTTTCACAAAACAAGCAAGAGTTAAAAAAGCAAAAGAATATTGTTGAGAAAGAAATTTCTTTTACTGTTGATTTGCTAGAAAAAGCAAAAACTAATAAGAAAAATTCATTAAAATATCTAAAAGTCTTAGACTCTAAAATTAATAATGAAGACAAGCTTTTAAGGATAATGAATATTGAAGTTAACCTTCTAAAAAAGCAGATTATAAAAGCTCAAAATAAAATTAATTTTAGTCTTACAGAAATTAATAGAATTGAAAAGGATATTGTTAAGTTAAAAGAGGAGTATGCATCTATGTTATATTCTTTACAAAAGAATAGATCAAGTAAAAATAATCTCATATTTATTGTTTCTTCATCAACATTTAACCAAGCATATAAGAGAGTGCTTTATTTGAAACAATATTCTCAATCTAGAATTAAACATTTTAATAAGATAAATATTACTCAAGATAGTTTGGCTGTACAAAACTCTAAGTTGAAGATTCAAATAAGTAAATTGGAGGCAGATAAAAAATTAAGTGTAGATTTAATAAATTTTAAAAAAGAGAAAATTAAAGATTTTTCAAATTCTAAAAAAGAAAAAAATTTATTAGTGTCAAATCTCTCTAAATCTGAAAATCTCTTTAAATCTAAAATTAAGCAACAACAATTAAGAGCGAAAGAATTAGACGATAAGATTAAGGCGATTATAAAGGAAGAAATTAGGCTTGCTCGAGAGGAGGCTAAGAAAATAAATGGCGATAGTAAATTCTCACTCACTCCAGATGCTATTGTTCTTTCTAATGAATTTAGCTCTAACAAAGGAAATTTACCATGGCCATTAGATCAGGGGATTATTGTCACTAAATATGGGGCTCAAAAGCATAATATTTTTAAAGGAGTTGAAACTTTTAATAATGGAATAAATATTGCTACTAAAAATGGAGCTAATATAAGAACTGTTTTTGAAGGAATGATATCTAGAATTTTCCTTATTAAAGGCGAGGGAAAAGCTGTATTGATTAATCACGGTGAATATTTTTCTGTTTATTCAGGCTTATCTGAAGTAAGTGTGAAAATTGGAGATAAAGTATTTTCAAAAGAAGTTATTGGGTCAATGTCTAAAGATGATTTACTTAGTGATGCTGAACTGCATTTTGAAATATGGAAGGGATACGACAAACAAGATCCTTCTTTATGGTTATATAAGGCTGATTAAATCAAAATACCTACTTTTGTCTAAAATAAATAATTTACAAAAATTATGAAATCAACTATCTTATTAGGTATTATTGGTCCTTGGCAAATTATATTAATTGTTCTGGTTGTTCTCTTACTCTTTGGTGGTAAAAAAATACCAGAGCTAATGAAAGGTTTAGGTCAGGGAATTAGTGAGTTTAAGAAGGGTAAAAAAGACTCTGAAGAAAATTCAGATAAATAATATTTTAAATTGAGTTTATATCGTTCATTTGAGGCATTGTCCAAGGCTCTTAAAAAAGAGGAAGTAAACTGCCATAGCGTTACGCAACATTATTTAACCAAAATTAAAGATTCGTCTTCTTTAAATATATTTATTGAAACATTTGATAAAGAAGCTTTAAATCGAGCTGAAGAAATCGATAAAAAAATCGCTAATGGAAGTGCTGGAAAATTGGCTGGAATGGTTATTGCTATAAAAGATAATATTTGCTTTAAAGGACATAAAGTAACAGCTTCTTCAAAAATTTTAGAAGGTTATACCTCCTCTTATAACGCAACAGTTATTGAGCGTTTATTAGATCAAGACGCTATTATTATAGGTAGAGTAAATTGTGATGAATTTGCTATGGGAAGTGGTAATGAAAATACAATATACGGTACAGTTAAAAATCCTCTGGATAATAAAAAGGTTGCTGGAGGGTCTTCTGGAGGTTCTGCTGCTGCTGTATCAGCTGGCCTTTGTATGTCTGCTCTTGGAAGTGACACTGGAGGATCAATACGTCAGCCTGCAGCATTTTGCGGTGTCTATGGTCTAAAACCAACTTACTCAAGAGTGTCTAGATATGGTTTAATTGCCTATGCCTCTTCTTTTGATCAGATAGGTCCTATTACAAATAATATTTTTGACGCTAATTTAATATTAGAAGTTATATCAGGAAAAGACCCATATGATAGCACTAGTTCATCTCGAGAGATTCACTCTAATGATTTCACACCTAAAAGAGCCATTAAAAAATCTATTGCTTATATTAAAGAGCATATAGAAAGTCCGGGTTTAGATCCAGTTATTAAATCACACTTACTAGATAAGATTAATGAATTAAGATCTAATGGTCATCGTGTAGATGTTGTTTCATTTCCCTATTTAGATTATTTAGTTCCAACTTATTATGTTATTTCAACAGCAGAAGCATCATCGAATTTATCACGCTATGACGGTATTCGCTTTGGATATCGCTCGGATCATAATAATGATTTAGAATCAACATATATAAAGAGCAGATCTTTAGGCTTCGGAAAAGAAGTCCAAAGAAGAATAATGCTTGGAACTTTTGTTCTTAGTGCAGGTTATCACGATGCATATTTCACAAAAGCACAAAAAATAAGAAGAATTATAAAAGATAAAACAAATGATATTTTTAATGAATATGACTTTATAATTTCTCCAACAACACCTCATACAGCCTTTGATATTGGAAATAAATATTCTGACCCTACACAAATGTATCTTGAAGATATTTTTACAGTACATGCAAATTTAGCTGGTAATCCAGCTATTTCAATTCCTACTCAGGATCCTTTATTAAAAATGCCGTTTGGGATGCAAGTGATGGCAAATCATTTTAAAGAACAAGATTTGCTAGATTTTTGTTCTACTAATTTCTAGAACTTTTTTATGAGGTTTTTTTTATTAATATTCTTAAGTAATATTTTTCAAACTGTTTTTGCTCAATCTTCTGAACTCCCATTTAAAGATGGTGAGAAGTTTGAATATGACATTTTTTTTGAATTTATTAAATCTGGAACAGCTTCTTTAGCTGTTAAAAAAGATACTATTAGTTTTTCTAAGAACAGATTAATTATGGTTGGCAAAGGAAAAACACATCCATTTTTTGATTTATTTTTTAAGGTTCGTGATGAATACTCTACACTTTTTAACACTACGGACTTAGTTCCAATTCTTTTTAATAGAAAAATATCTGAAGGAAATTTTAACTTGAATCAGCAATATTTATTCGATCATCAATCAATGCGTGTCAAATCTAACAGTGATTTCTTTCCAATTATTGATTCTACTCAGGATATGCTTTCAGCACTTTTCTTTGCTAGAACATTTAATACAAATTTACTATCAAATAATAAAGTCTTGTCAATTCCTGTTTTTATGGATAATGAAATATTTAGGCTAAAAATTAAATATCTATATAATGAAATAATAAAATCTCCATTTGGTAATGTTGATTGTTTAGTATTTCAGCCATCACTTCAAAACGGAAGAGTTTTTGAGGATGAAGAAAGCATGAGAATATGGATAAGTAATGATGAAAGTAGGGCGTTATTAAGAGTTGAGGTTGAAATCTGGGCTGGAACAATTAAGGCAATTTTAAAGTCTTACGAAAAATCAAATATTCTTTGTCAATAACTGCTACTTATAAAATAAAATTTCATAATTAAAAAAATTATCTTGCACATATGAAAAATATCTTAAGAATTAGTCTTGTTCTTATCCTTCTTCTTCTTATTATCTTTAATCTTAGGACTAATAATACTTTGGATGATCCTATTATTGATGTTAGTGAGCCAATCTTTGAATATGGAATCTGTCTTGACTCTTTTATTGTACATAAAGGCATTATTAAATCAGGACAAACTCTTGGAGAAATTTTTTATCTTCATCATATTGATCATCCAATAATTAATAAAATTGTTTTAAAATCAAAAAATATTTTTGACTTTAGAAAGGCTGCTCCTGACAGTAGATATACTGTATTATGTTCTAACGATTCTAATGAGGTTGCTCAATATTTAATATATGAAGAAAGTGTTTCTTCTTATATTGTTTTTGATATAACAAATAATATCGATGTTTATAGAGGAGAAAAGGAAATTAGCATTATTAGACGCGTTGCTTATGGAACCATATCATCTTCTTTATGGCTTACAATGGAAGAGCTCAACCTTAGTCCTAGATTGGTAAATGAAATATCTACAATTTATGCCTGGACTATAGATTTTTTTAAAGTGCAAAAAGGGGATTCATTTAGAGTATATTATGAAGATAAGTATGTCGATGGTAAATATATAGGAATTGGAAATATTCTTGCCGCTGAGTTTACGCATAAGGGAAATAATTTCTATTCTTTTTATTTTAAAAAAAACACTAATTATGGTGATTATTATGATGAAGATGGTAATACTTTAAGGAAAGCATTTTTAATGGCTCCTGTTGATTACAAAAGAATTTCATCTAGATATAGTAGAAAAAGAAAGCATCCAGTTACAGGACAATGGAAAGGACACTTTGGTACAGATTATGCTGCTGCAAAAGGCACCCCAATTTGGTCTACAGCTAATGGAACAGTTACTAAAGCAAGCTTTACCAAAAATAATGGGAATTATGTTAAAATTAAGCATAACAATAAATACACAACTCAATATTTACACATGTCAAAAATTAAGTCTGGTATTAGAAATGGTACATTTGTTAAACAAGGAGAGATTATTGGCTATGTAGGCAGTACGGGTCTTGCCACAGGACCACACGTTTGTTATAGGTTTTGGAAAAACGGAAAACAAGTTGATCCTTATAGACAAAAACTACCTCCAGGAGATCCAATTAGTAATGAAAATAGAGAAGATTTTATCTTTTCTAAAGACAGTCTGTTTAAAATTTTAATGACCGATAATTATTAGTTTTAATATGCTAAAAAAATATAGCATAAATTTTATATTTTACTTTTTGAGTTTTATCTTTTGCTCTATAGTTTCTAATGGACAATCTCGGTTTGTAGAAAATATTGGTCAATTACCACAAAATGTTTTTGCTAAGTCTGACATACAAGGTGGCGTCTTATTTGTTGAAAAAGCTAAGTTTACTTTTGCCTTTTTTGATGAAGAGAAGCTTTCCGCTATTCATTCAAATAAAAATACAGATGATATTATTAACTCTCATGCATATTCAATGGAGTTTTTAAATCATAACCCTTCATTTACTATTTCGCTTTTAGATAAGTCTAATTATTATGAAAATTACTATTTAAAAGAAAAATATTTAGATAGCGCATACTTTTTTAATGAAGTTTTTCAGGAAAATATTTATGACAATATAGATCTTTTGCTCTATTCAAGAAATAAACAATTAAAATATGATATTATTATAAATCCTTTTGCTCAAACTAAAAATATTAAAATTAAGTATAGAGGACATGAAAGAATTCGAATTAGTAATGGTAATTTAATTATTCAAAACTCATTTAATTCTACTACAGAATTAGCCCCATATGCTTATCAAGTTTTTGGAAGCGATACTGTTGAGGTTAGATGTAGCTATATTTTAAAAAACAATATTATTTCTTTCTCTTTTCCAAATAGCTATATAAATTCTGAAAAATTAATTATTGACCCAACTCTTATTTTTTCAACTTATTCTGGAGCTAGCTCAAATAATTTTGGTTTTTCTGCCACATATGATAATCAAGGCTGTCTATATTCTGGAGGAATTTCTTTTGGTATTGGCTATCCTACTACTCTGGGCGCTTATCAAATTAATTTTGCTGGTGGTGCTGTTGATGTTTCTATAACTAAATATGATTCTAGTGGAACAAATAGGGTTTACTCCACATACTTAGGTGGTAGCCAAAGTGAATTTCCACATAGTTTAGTTGTTAATTCTAATCAAGAGTTATTTATTTTGGGAACTACGGGTTCTGACAACTTTCCAACCACTAACCAATGTTTTAATAGCAATTTTTCTGGTGGTGATCCGTTTTTCCCTTCGGGTTTATCGGCAACATTTCCAAATGGTTCAGATATTTTTGTTTCAAAATTAAGTAGTGATGGCGGTCAGTTATTATCTTCAACATATATTGGAGGATCAAAGAATGATGGCTTAAATTTATCAAATTCGCTAAAATATAATTATGCTGATGAATTTCGAGGTGAGATTGATATAGATCTTCAAGGGAATATTTATATAGCTACTTCTACTAGTTCATATGATTTCCCTGTTACAAATAACGTATTTCAAAGTTCTTTATCTTCAGCTCAGGATGGCTGTATTATTAAAATGGACGATAATCTTCAAACTATCATATGGAGTTCTTTTCTTGGAGGGGATAAGGATGATGGGATTTATTCTTTAGCTATAGATTCAAAAAATAATATTTATGTTTCAGGAGGGACTTGCTCAAATAATTTCTTCACAAATTCAAACTCATACAAGCCTTTTCTTACTGATACAATTAATCCTGATGCTTTTGTCGTTAGTATTTCTTCGGATGGATCAAAAGTTTTGAGTGGGACATATTTTGGTTCTATTTATTACGATCAATCATATTTTATTGAAATATCTAATGATGATAAAATATATATAACTGGTCAGACAAAATCTATTTCTGACTCTTTAGTGTTTAATTCAACTTATTTCAAAAACTCAGGCGGCCAATTTATCGCTGTGTTTGATACATCTTTATCCACTCTTTATAAATCGACTGTCTTTGGTTCGGGTAAAGGATCTCCAGATATTTCGCCGAGTGCTTTTCTCATCGACAAGTGTAATAATATTTATTTATCTGGATGGGGTTCATCTTTAGGGGGTCCTTTATCAACATTAAATTTAGATGTTACCAATAATGCTTTTCAAAACCAAACGGATGGTAATGATTTTTATTTATGTGTTTTGAATGAATATTTAGATAGTTTAATTTATGCAACTTTTTTTGGAGGAAGCTTGAGTAGTGAACATGTTGATGGTGGCACAAGCAGATTTGATGCAAATGGAGTTGTCTATCAAGCAGTTTGTGCAGGCTGTAATAATAATAACGATTTCCCTATCTATCCAAATCCAGGTGCAGTTTCTTCTACAAATAATAGTGGGTTTTGTAACAATGGAATATTTAAGTTTGATTTTGAGCAAAATATTTTAATTGCAGATTTTATAGCCCCAACACTTTTGTGCGACTTAAATATAAACTTTATTAACGCTACAAAGATTATTGGTTCAACGTCATTTTTATGGGATTTTGGTGATGGTTCTAACTCAACTTTAGTAAATCCATCTCATTCTTTTTTAAATTATGGTGAGCATACTATTACTTTAATTGCATACTCAAACGATGCGTGTAATTATGCGGATACAATTTCATACAAAGTATACCTTTTGTCTAATAGCTCAAGTAATCTACCTTCACTAAGCAAATGTAATAACACAAATATTCAGATTGGACTTCCTACTTCTACCGACACATCAATTACTTATCAATGGCAACCTTCAACAGGTCTTAATTCTATAGATATATCTAATCCTATTTCTAATATTCCTAATGACATTACATATAGTTTGATCATTTCTAGCTCATTTTGTAATGATACTTTATTTCAAGAAATTAATATTGATCAAGTAAATTTTAGTCTATACCCAGACACTTCATACTGTCAAGATTCTATTATTCTATTAGAATCTATTGACTCCCTTTCTAATAATGTGATATGGTCAAGCAATAATTTATTTTCAGACACACTATCTGTTTTTCCATTTTATAGCGCTACATCTCCTGGCACATATTTTCTTAAAGGTGAAAAAAATGGGTGTATATCTATTGATAGTGTAAATGTTCTTTCTACCGATATAGATATTGATTTTTTTTCTGACACTTATTATTGTCTAAATGACACTATAACTATTGATGTTATTAATAATGTTTTGAGCAGCCCTATTGTGTCATATTTATGGCTCTCTGACAGTATTTTATCATTTAATTTAGACTCATCCTCTATTCAAGTTTTGCCAAGCCTCCAGCCATCTTCTTGGTTTTGTGTTGAGGTTATAAATTCCAAGGGCTGTATTCTTAAAGATTCTATTGAGATTTTTGGAATTAATTCTAATTTACTCTATTCTATCTCTGCTTCAGATACAAATATTTATATCGGGCAAACATCATGTTTAACTATTGATACCCAAGATTCTATATTATGGTTTGACGGTGTATTAACTTCTCAAAGGTGTTTCACGCCAAGTGAATCAAGTTGGTTTAGTTTTAAGATTTATAGCAACTCATGTATTGTTTTAGATTCAATATATATTAAAGTAAGGTCAATTTCTTGTAATGTAGATAGTCTTATTATTCCAACAGCCTTTACACCTAACAATGATGGCTTTAATGACTTCTATTATCTGCTTAATAAAGGAATAGATTTATTAGATTTTAACTTACAAATATTTAATCGTTTTGGACAAGTTGTTTTTCAAACTAATGATATTAATGAAAAATGGGGTGGGTTTTATGATGGGGAATTATTATTTCCTCAAGTTTTTGATTATTTTATAGAAATTACTTGTGCTGGAGAAATTAATTTATTTAAAAAAGGAAATATTACACTTATAAAGTGAGAAGTTTAATTTTTATAGCCGTAGTTTTTATGTCATTTTTTTCAAATGCTCAAGATGTTCATTTCTCACAATTCTATCACGTAAAATCTTTTATTAATCCTGCTTCAATAGGTGATCAATCTGAAAAATATAAATTTATTTTACACAGTAGATCACAATGGGCTTCAGTGTCTACGCCATTTCGATCTAATTATTTCTCGCTCAATATTAAAAACCTTTTAAAAGGTAATAATTTTAGTTTTGATATTATTAATGATCAGTCTGGAGACTCTTTTCTAAAGACTATTGGATTTGGCTGCGGTGTTTCTAGCTCTATTTTTAGTCATAAAAATAATTCTCTATTATTTGGTTTAAGAATGTTTCTTAATGAAAGAAGTTTTAATACGGATAATTTAGTGCTTATAGACCCTGAGATTTTTTTCAATTACAGTAGAGTATACGCAGATCTTTCATCTGGTTTAGTTTATAATCGCCTTATAAGTTCTACTTCTAGTTTGTCTTTTAGTTTTTCTATTGATCATATTAATAAACCTAATATTTCTTTTTTTGAAAGCGAGCCAATACAATTTAATTTTAGAAAAACAACGTCTTTATTATATAGTTATAAACCTATGAAAAGACTTGAATTTATTCCAACTATTTTGTTTTCTCAAATTTTATCTTCTCATGAATTGTTATATGGCATTAATTCAAACTATAATTTAGAATTTAATGATAAGTCAAAATCTGAAATTAATGCTGGGTTTTTTATTAGAAATAATGATGCTTTTATTATAGTATTTGGAGTAGATTTTAATAAGTATTCATGTAATATATCTTATGATATTAACACTTCTTCATTAGCCGTTGCTAGCAATGGAAATGGCGCATTTGAGATTTCACTCCATTATAATATTAGCACTAGAAAAAAGAATTCTAACAAAAACAAAATAGTATGCCCAAGCTATATATAATGTTATTCTCTTTTATTTTAATATCTTTTGATAGCTATTCTCAAGATGAAATTTCTTTTCTAAATGGGAGTATTAATAATTGTAATTCACAATTAAATTTTATTCAGATTAATGACTCAACGGCTACATATACTAATGTTTATAGTGACGCAAAGATTACTACATCTAAGATATATTATTCTAATAAAATCAAAAATAGATGGTGTCAAGGGCTTGAGTATTTAAACACCGCTAGTAACTTAAGCATTGCCAACCTTTCTTTGTCTGATAATAAAGGTTTTAATTTCTATACTAAATGTAATGACGGAATCACAAATTGTGATATTTATTTTACTCTAAAAGATAAAGAGTTTTCTCTTTCACAAATAAATTCCGAAGCTTTTAGCGCAGACTATAATACTCAACCATTTTTTTTCACCTTTAATAAAAAGAGTTTTTTGTATTTTGTTTCTGACCGAAAAGGAGGTTTTGGAGGTTTAGATATTTGGTTTACAATAATAGATTCCCTTGGAAATTTTAGCTTTCCAATTAATGCTGGCCCAAACATTAATTCCTCTGCTGATGAAATAACTCCATTTTACACATTGCACTCTAAAACTCTTTATTTTAGTTCCTCTAGAGATGATATTGGTTTGGGAGGTTTTGACATTTATTCTTCTTCTGGATCTACAAATAGATGGACTTCAGCTATCAATTTATTTTATCTCAATTCTGAACATAATGAAATGTATTTTTCATTATTTAATGAAAGACATGCTTTCTTTTCTTCTGATAGAATTACTGATTCATCATTTTGTTGTAATAATATATATTCTTTTGAATTTGAAAATGATATTGTCGATGTACAAATTATTAATAAAAAAATTTCTTCATCTGAATTTACTCCTCTTCAAATCTATTTTGATAATAATTCCCCTAATGCTAGATTGTTTGATGTAATGAAAGACACTGTTCCTTCATATAAGAAGTTCTACATTGATTATTTCAAAAATAGAGAATCGTATTATACTGATAATAATGACTCGATTCTAGATTTTTTCTTTGACTCATCTCTTAAGGACGGTTATACAGGCCTAATTTCAATTCTTGAAAATGCCTTATTAGACTTGTCCAAAGGCCTTTTTGTAGAGCTCACTATTCAAGGTTATGCTAGTCCATTGGCCTCAGATAATTACAATAAGAAACTGTCTTTTCTTAGAATTAAATCTATTATTAATTTTATTAATGAATATTCAGACTTAGCTTTAGCTCAGTATATTTTAGATTCTAGTTTAATAATTAACGAATTACCACTTGGAGAGTCTGAAAGTTTTTTGAATGTTAGCGATGATCCAGAGGATGTAAAGAAATCAATATTAAGTATGGATGCAATTTTATCTAGAAAAGTTACTATATTAAAAGTTGAGAGTTATAGATAAACGATTGTAAATATCATAACTATAACCCCCATCATAAAGCCTGCATAAATCTGATTTGAGTTATGCGCCTTCTCTTTTAGTCTCGAGTAGCCTAGGGCGCCAGAAAGAAGTACAGTGACCACTATTAAGTTAATTAGGTTGCCATATAGTAGGCTTAATGAGATAAAGGTTCCGCAGCTACCACCAATACCTATCATATGTAAGCTAATTTTCCATCTATAGCTTACTATTGTTGCTAGAATCATAATATAGAGAGATCCTAAATATATCTTCTTAAGCAACGGAGAATAGAAAAGTATGTCTTTTAAAAGTATATATCCTATAATGAACCATATAGCAGTACAGCTAAGAACAAGTACTCGTTCAGTTAATAGTTTAAGTTCAAGCGTTTTTACTTTTTTAATAATTATAAAAAACACTATATTTAATAGCGGAAAAAAAATTGTGAAAAAAAAAGCAATCAAAAAAACTATCTTAATTTGATAATTCAGAATTAAGATATTTGGCAACATGAAAACACTAAGATAAAGTGTTAAAAAAGGCATGAAAATAGGGTGAAGAATTATTGATAAAAACCTTGACAGCCTCATAATATTTTTTTTCTTAATCTTGCAGGAGGAATACTAAGTGATTCTCGATATTTTGCTACTGTTCTTCTGGCGATAGAGTACCCATTTTTATCTAATAGTTCACACAATAACTCGTCAATATACGGATTAGATTTGTCCTCTGAATCAATTATTTCTTTAAGGGTTATTTTTATTTCTTTTGTAGAAATTGTTTCTCCATTTTCTTTTGTGAAGGCTTCTGAAAAAAGTTCTTTTAATAGGAAAACACCAAATGAAGTTTCAACATATTTACTATTTGTAACTCTTGAAACTGTAGAAATATCGACATTAATTAAGCCTGCTATATCCGCTAATTTCATAGGTCTTAAGTCTTTTTCATTACCAGAAATAAAATATTTTTCTTGAATTGTAACTATGTTATTCATAACCCCTAACAATGTTTCTTCTCTTTGTTTAATGGCTTGCTTAAACCATTGTGCTTTTTCAATTTTTTGCTTTAGGAAAATTTTAGTTTCTGGATTTTTAGTTTCATTATATAGATTTTTGTAAAATGAATTTACGGCTAGTTTTCTTCTATAATTATTGTTAACAGTAACTTTCAAAGAATTATTTTTTTCATAAACAAAGAAATCTGGAATTACAAAGTTTGTATTTTCATCATTCTTACTAAAACCGATACTTGGATATGGATTAAGTTTTTCTATTTCATTATAAACTTGCTTTAGCAGCTTATCACTTATCTTGTTTTCTTTTTTAATTTTTTGAAAATTATTTTTACTCAATTCGTCAAAATTGTTTTCTATTATTTTAATTACAAGATCTTTATTCTTAGAACTTCCTCTTTTTATTTGATAAACAAGACTTTCTTGAATAGATTTACATCCAATTCCTGCGGGTTCAAGACTTTGAATAATTTTTATCGCATTTCTAATTTCATCTTCATTTATTTCTCGTTCATTTATTATGTAAAAGTCATCCCTAATGGCGTTTATAGTTCTTTTTATAAGCCCACTTTCATCAATACTTTCTATTGTGAATTCAATAATTTCTCTTTGAGATTCCTGAATATTCAAGCCTAAAATTTGCTCTTTTAAATATGTATATATTGTTTTATTGTTTTCTGTTGAAATATTTTTTAGATAATCATTCTGAGGTTCTTTCGTTCTATGAGAATTGTTTTTTTCATAATTTTCCTCATAATCTAATTCCTCCTCTTCTTCCAGTGCAGGGTTTTCCTCTAGCTCATCTTCAATTTTTTTATCAATTAAAGCAATAGGAGTTTGTAATAAGTTAAGTAATTGAATTTGCTGAGGGCTAAGCTGAGCTTTAAGATTTAAATTCTGCTTAAGTTCTTGCATTTTTTAGAAATCTGCATTTTGTGGTGTTCTTGGAAATGGAATTACATCTCTTATATTCTTCATTCCAGTTACATACATTATTAGTCTTTCAAATCCTAAACCAAAACCACTATGTATACAGCTTCCAAATTTTCTAGTATCTAAGTACCACCAAAGTTCTTTTTCATCAACTTCCATTTCACGCATTCTTTTTATAAGATAATCGTAGCGTTCTTCTCTTTGTGATCCTCCAATAATTTCACCTATTTGGGGAAATAGAATGTCCATTGCACGAACAGTCTTATTATCGTCATTCATTCTCATGTAGAATGCTTTTATTTCTTTTGGATAGTCAGTAATTATTACTGGTTTTTTAAATTTTTTCTCAACCAAATATCTTTCATGTTCAGACTGTAAGTCAGCTCCAAAACCTTGAATGATATATTCAAATTTCTTTTTCTTATTTGGTTTACTATTTTTAAGTATTTCAATAGCTTCCGTATAAGTTAATCTTTCAAATTGGTTGTCCGTTATAAATCTAAGTCTCTCCTCTAAGCCCATTTCTGACCTCTCATCTTTTTTTAAAAGGCTTTCTTCCTTTTTAAATCGCTCATCTAAAAAACCGATATCTTCCTTGCAATTTTCTAATGTATATTGAATACAAAATTTTAAAAACTCTTCAGCAACATTCATATTTTCAGATAAATCTCCAAAAGCTATTTCTGGTTCAATCATCCAAAATTCTGAAAGGTGTCTGGAGGTATTAGATTTTTCAGCTCTAAATGTTGGCCCAAATGTGTAAACTTTTCCAAGGCCCATTGCAGCAAGTTCAGCTTCTAGTTGTCCAGACACTGTTAAATTAGTTTGTTTTCCAAAAAAGTCCTTTGAATAGTCTATTTCCTTTTTCTCATTCCTTGGTAAATCTTGAGGATTTAATGTGCTAACTTTAAACATTTCTCCTGCGCCCTCTGCATCAGCTCCTGTTATTATTGGTGTGTGTATATTGAAATATCCTCTTTCATTAAAAAATTTATGAACTGCAAATGTTAATGTATGACGAATTCTAAAAACAGCAGAGAAAGTATTGGTTCTGAATCTTAAATGAGCTTTTTCTCTTAAAAACTCTAAACTATGTTTTTTTGGTTGTAATGGATAGTGCTCAGCAGATGACTCACCAAGTATAATTATTTTTTTTGCTAAAATTTCAAGGTTTTGTCCTGAACCTTGTGAGTTTTGTAAAATTCCTTTAACATTTAATGCTGCTCCTGTTGTAATATTTTTTAAAATATTTTCTTTGAAATCTATCGTTTCAGCAACTATCTGAATATTCTTTATTGTTGATCCATCATTCAAAGTTATAAATGATACATTTTTACTTCCTCTTTTTGTCCTTACCCAGCCGTTTACTACGATTTCCTTATTTATTTGAGGGTTTTTTATTATATTTTTTATTGATTCTTCTAACATGAATTATTTTTTACTTTATCCTACTTGAGATATTGACTGGTTATTAACTAATTCTTTTACAGCTTCCACTACTGCCTGCACATCAATTCCACAATCTCTGTATAGCTCATCTTGTGAGCCGTGGTTTACAAAATTATCTTTAATTCCTAATCTTTTTACTTTTGAGTTGTAACCATTATCACTCATATATTCAATAATTGCACTTCCAAAACCACCTTGTAAGCAACCATCTTCTATTGTAATTACCTTGTCATATTTTTTAAAGACATTGTCTAGTACTTCTGTATCGAGTGGTTTTATAAAAATCATATTCCAATGGGCAACGCTTATACTTAATTTATTAAATTGCTCTTGAGCTTCAACAATAAAATTGCCAGGATGTCCTATTGATAGTATTGCAACTTCTGTTCCTTCATTAATTTTTTCTGCCTTCCCAATTTTAACTTCTTTTAATGTGCTTTTCCAATCAATTTTAACGCCTTTTCCTCTTGGGTATCTGATTGCAAATGGCCCTGTATTAGTCTTCTGTGCAGTATACATTATATCTCTAAGGTTGTGTTCATGCATTGGGGCTGAAACAATTAAGTTAGGTATACATCTTAAATATGCTATATCAAATACCCCATGATGAGTCGCTCCATCTGCACCAACTAAGCCTCCTCTGTCTAAGCAGAAAACTACATGTAAATTTTGAATTGCCACATCATGAATGACTTGATCATAAGCTCTCTGAAGAAATGTTGAGTATATATTACAAAATGGAATTATTCCTTGAGTGGCTAGTCCTGCAGAAAAAGTTACTGCGTGTTGTTCAGCAATACCAACATCATATGTTCTTTTAGGAAACACTTTCATCATTTTATTTAGAGAGCTTCCACTCAGCATTGCTGGAGTAACAGCGGCAATTTTTATATTGTTATTAGCTAATTCTATAATTGTATCTCCAAACACATCTTGATATTTTGGTGGAGACACTTTTTTTTGAATTTTTGCAAATTCTCCTGTATCTTTATTGAATATTCCTGGAGCATGCCACTTTGTTGTATCCCCCTTCTCTGCAAATTCATATCCTTTTCCTTTCTTAGTTATACAGTGTAAGATTTTTGGGCCCGGAATTTCTTTTAAGTCTTTAAGTACTCTTACTAAATGTTCAGTATTATGGCCATCTATTGGGCCAAAATATCTGAAGTTAAGTGATTCAAAGTAGTTACTTTCTCCCAAAATTGTTGATTTAACAGCTCCCTCAATTTTTTTTGCAACAGTCTGTGCACTACTACCAAACTTACTTATTTTTCCTAGTATCTTCCAGATTTTATTTCTAGCTTTATTGTATGTTTTAGATGTTGATATATCTGTTAAATATTCTTTCAATGCTCCAACCGCTGGATCAATCGACATACAATTATCATTTAAAATAACTATTAGATTAGTATCTTCAACTCCGGCATGATTTAAACCCTCAAATGCTAAACCTGCCGTCATTGCACCATCTCCAATTACTGCTATATGTTGCTGATCTGAGTCGTTGGCTCCTAAAGACATGCCTAATGCTGCAGAAATAGATGTTGATGAATGTCCTACACCAAATGTATCATAGACACTTTCACTTCTTTTAGGAAACCCACTTAGCCCATTGTACGTTCTATTAGTGTGGAAACTTTCTTTCCTTCCTGTTAATATTTTATGTCCGTATGCTTGGTGTCCTACATCCCAGACTAATTGATCTTTTGGAGTATTAAACACATAATGTAATGCAATTGTTAATTCAACTACTCCTAGACTTGCACCAAAGTGTCCTCCTTTTTCTGAAACAATTTCTATTATAAATTGTCTTAATTCTTCACTTAATTTACTAAGATCTTTAAGGTTGATTTTTCTTAAATCAGACGGAGAATTAATTTTTTTTAAAAACTTTCCTTGGTTATATTTTTTGTTTTCTTCTAGCATTTCTTTTTCAAAGGTAATGTATCTTTAAATTTTATCATAAAAAAATTAAATTTTTATTATTTCAGTATACTGCCCGAAATTCTATACAGATTAAGTTCAGCTAATTTTGTCAGATAAATACTCTGATTTAGTCTGTTTTGAGATTCTTTAAGCTCTACTTGAGCCATTCTAAAATCATTATTGCTAATCATTCCTTGATTATATTGTGATTTTGCTCGATTAAAGAAGTTTGCAGCAGTTTTACTATTTCTTCTTTCAATATTATTAATAGCTATACTCGATATATATTGATTATAAGTTTGTTTAAGTTCTGAGTATATTTCTAATTTTATCTTATCTAATAATAATTTATTTGATTCTATTTGAATCTTTGCGTTCTGTAACATTTTGTTTTTTGTTAAACCATCAAAAATATTCCAGTAAAAGTTTATCATTCCCCCCAATCCAATATCATTTTGATTAGTTACTAAGCTCGTATTACTTTTATTTAAATTATATCCATAGTTTCCAGTTAAAGATATTTTTGGAAAATAATTTGACCCAACAATTTTTTTATCAGCTTCCAATATTTCTGCCCTACATTTTTGTAAAAGGATATTTTGATTATTAAGTTGTGTTTTTTCTTCAAGTGTTTTGAAATTAATTTTCTTATCACCTGGCATTATACTTTCAACTTGGAAATTTGAGAAAATATTGTTGTTAAGCAAGGTGTTTAATTCTTGTTTAGATTTATTTAATTCTAATCCGATATTTATATACTTCGTACTATCATTATTCAAATCAATTTCAGCACTTAAAAGATCAAATTTTGATGACGTACCAAATTTGTTTCGTTCTACTAACTTGCTATATCTTTCTAATGATATTTCTATAATTGATTGATTGATTTCCAGTTCTTTTTGTAAAAAAGCTATATCGTAATAATATTTGGCTGATTTGATTAGTATTTGCTCAATTTGAATTTGTAGTTCAATAGATTTAATATCATTTTCCTTATTTAGCTTTCTGAAAGTATAAAATGAGTTTAGCCCATTAAAAACAGTATATTTTATTTCAATTCCTGCATTTATTGATGAAGATTCTGATTCAGAACTATTAATACTCGGAAATTCATTTGTGGCAAAATCAATATTTGATTCACCCTTATTAATACTAGCGCCTCCAAGTATATTTATATTTGGCAAAAGTTTTGCACTCCCAATTGATGATGAATTCTTTGCAATTACTCGCTCGTTTTTTCTAATTTTTATATCAATATTTTCCTCTAATGCAATATTGAAAACTTCTTCAAGAGTTATTATTGTCTGACCATTTAAAGTGAGACTTATGATAAAAAATAAAATTGTTATTATACGCCTAGATACGTTATATTTTTTCATAGATCATTTCTTTTATTGCTGGTTCTCTCTCTTCTTTGCTAAGTTTTTTGCCACTAAATATCCATTCTTTTATAAAACGAATTTTATTTATAATTTTCAGCAATGCAGGAAGAAACACCAAAGTTAATAGTGTTGCCATAATTAATCCATATGCTATCGCTATCGCCATTGGTATTAAAAATTGAGCCTGTAGCTGTTTTTCAAAAATTAATGGGGTTAAGCCAACTATCGTTGTTACTGATGTCAAAAGTATTGGTCTAAATCTTGACATCCCTGTTGTTGTTAACGCTTTATCAAATTCCATTCCTAATTTAAGGTTTGAATTAAATTTACTTATGAAGACCAAAGAATCGTTAACTAGTATTCCAATTAATGCAATCATGCCAAAATATGAAAACATAGAAAGTTGAAAATCATGAATAAAATGTCCCCAACCTACTCCAATAAAACCAAATGGAATTAGAGCAAAAACTGCTAATGTTTGTAAAAAGCTTCTAAATGTAAATAGTATTATAGTTAACATTAGTATTAGCACTATTGGTCCTGATAGTTTTAAAGAATTGCCTGTCTCGGCCTGTGATCTTATTTGACCTTCGATCGAATGATTGATTGATGGATAATTAGTTTTAATTTCTGTGTTTATAAACTCTTCAATTGACGCCGTTATAGTTATTGGATTATCTGTTTTAGGATTTAGTAGATCTGCATTTATTTGTATAGATCTTTTACCGTATAAGTGATCAATGCTAACTAACCCTCTTTTAATTTTGATATCTGTGAGATCTTTAACTAGAAACTCTTGTCCTTTAAGCTTAATTCTCATTTGCTCTAGATCTCTTATTGAATTCCTATCTTCTTTAGAGTATCTAATCCAAATTTTTACTTCATCAGTGCCAATCTGAAGTTTTTGTGATTCAAGACCATAAAATCCTTTTCTAATTTCATACATTATATCATTTGTTGACAGCCCCATTTGAAATGCTTGGTTTTTTAATTTAAGCTCAATTTCTTTAAGGCCTTTTTGATCACTACTTTGGATGTTTTTCATATTGCCGAGTAATTTCATTTGATCTTTTAAAATTTCAATAGCACTATTTAATTCATCACTGTCTTCTGAGTATAGAGCAATACTAATTGCTTTTCCAAATGGACCACTTACATCAAAAGATAATGATTCTATACCAGGGATTTCTCCAACATTATTTTTAAGAAAATTTGTTATTTCTGAAGTGCCAATACTTCTTTCTTCAGAAGGAAGTAATATGATATTTAATGCAGCTTTCTCAGACCCTTGAGCAGTTGGCTCTGCCCAATCATCACTTGCCTGCGTATTGCCAATAGTTTTTTCTATTGCAATAAATAATGATTTATCGTTGTTATATTTCTGACTAATTTCTTTGTTTGTTTCAATAATTTTACTCTCAATATAATCAATCCATTTTACTGTTTTTTCTTCACTTGTTCCGGCCTCAAATTTTAAATTAACAATAATATTATCTCCTTCTATATTAGGAAACACTGTTGATTTTATTAAGCCCGCACTCATAGCACTAACGGTTATTGCAAGTAAACACAGTGATGATAATATAATGGTAAATGGATTTTTTAAAGTAAAATTTAAAATAGGAGTATAGTATTTTATTCTAATTTTTTCTAAAAACTCAGTTGATTTACCAATAATTTTTTTTATAATTTTATTTGGCTGTTTTCCTCTTAAGGCCTTTGAATGCGCAATATGCGTTGGTAGAATAAATGCACCTTCAATTAGTGAAAAGATTAAGGTTCCTATTACAACAAAACCCATTTCAGGAAAAAAATCTCCTAGCATTCCATCTAGCATGAAGAAAAGTGAAAATGCAACTATTGTTGTAAGAATTGCAGAAAATACAGCTGGCAGAACTTCCATTGTTCCGTTAATTGCAGCATTATATGGATCTTCTCCTCGCTCATATCTTTGGTATATGTTTTCGGCAATTACAATTCCATCATCCACCAATATCCCAATTACAATAATCATTCCAAATAGTGAAATAACATTTAATGTGATTCCATAAAAAGAAGCCAGAATAAACATTCCTGCAAACGATATTGGTATTGCAATAGCAACCCATCCAGCAAGGCTAGGGTGTAGAAATAGTGTTAAGATTATTAAAACCAAAATAAAGCCAATTATTCCATTCTTATTAAGTAGTGCAATTCTTTGTTCGATTATTATTGAACTATCTTGAATTATATCTGCCTTGATATCAACATTAATCAAATTAAAATTTTTAATATAGTCTCTTGTTTTGCTCGCAACTATGCTGATATCTTCACTATTTGTGTTAAAGACATTGACTACGACTCCCTTAACATTATTAAAATATTTTCTATTTGAGACATCTTGCCATATTCTTTTAACATTGGCAATATCTTTTACTTTAATAATTCGATTATTTAATTTTTTAACTACAATTTCTTCAATCTCCCTATCCTGATAAGTTTTGTTATTACTACGAATTTTATAATTCTCTTGACTTGTTTTAATCGTTCCTCCAGTGATGTCTATGTTCTCACTTTTAATGGCAAAATCTATTTCATCAAAAGAAATATTAAACTTTTTCAAATCATTTTCCCTGACACTAATTTCTATTTCTTCAATTGGATATCCTGATATTTGTATTTTAGAAATTCCATCTAAAGCCTTAAGATCATCTTCAATTTTTTCTGCAACGACCTTTAGTTGTCGTAAGCTTACATTTCCATTTATTGCAAATGATATTGATGGGTTTAGATCTTCCATCAAGAAGATTGAGGGGGATTCCATTTGGTCTGGAAAAGAGTTTATTCTATCAACAGCGTTTTTAATATCTTGGAGAACATATTGGTTATTTGCATTATTCTTTATTTCAATAGTCACCCTACTCGTGTTTTCTAATGACTTTGATGTAATGCGCTTTATACCAGTGATTCCGTCTAGATTATCTTCAATTTTTAATGTAACCATTTGTTCAATTTCCAATGGTGATGCACCTGGATATATAGCTTGAACTGAAATCATTTTTGCAGTTCTTTCCGGGAAAAATGTTTTTCTTAAATTAAACAAACCCATACAGCCAAAGACAATTATGAGAAGCATAATTATATTTGCAGCTATTGGGTATTTTATAAAATACTTTATTAATTCTCTCATTTTTTTGTAGTTGTTCTAACTTTCATTCCATCAAATGATCCTTTTATTGGCTCTGATAGTATTTGATCTCCATTTTTTAATCCCTTTATAATTACTTCCTCCTCATTAATTTGAACAATATCAATGGTTTTTTCTATTAGTTTATTTTCCTTAATTAAAAATATTTTATCATCATTAAGTAAGCTTCTCTTTATTAAATAGGATTCATTATTTTCTCCTAATAGAATATTCCCATAAACATACATGCCACTAAATAAATTTTTATCAGAAACATTTATGAATACACTCATATTTTGAGATGAGGGATTAATACTTTTATTCACTCTATTAACTTTTCCTGCCCATTCTCCATCAATTTCATCAGATTTTACTTTAACAATCTGATTTTTTTTAACTAATAAGGTATTTTTGATATTTGTATTAGATTCAAATTCTAGTTTTAATGGGCTTTCTAATTTTCCAATTTTTTGACCCATCATTATTCCTGTTCCAGACTTTATGCTTACATTATTTAAAATACCATCAAATGGACTAATTATTATATGTTTATTTAGCTTTGCTTGAGTTGCTTTTGTGGCAAAGTACGCTGTATAAAAATTTTGTCCTGAAAGATAGTTCCTAAATTTTGGATTTTTAATCTCGGGAAGCAAAGGCAATGTTTTGCTAAACTCTATTTTACTTAAAAAATCTATCCATGTGTTATAAGATTCTGGATAATCAAATTTTATTTCAGAAACTAGTATAGCTACCTGATTAAGTAATTTACTTTTTTGACTATTTAAATTATTTTCTATTTCTGTAAATTTAATGTACCCTAAAGTATCACCTTTTTTAAACTCTAGTCCGGATTTAAATGATTTACCTATAAAGATCCCATTTACTTCACTTACAATATCAATTTCATCTATCGAGTTTAGCTTGCCATAAACAGGAATTTTAATCTGATTATTTGTTAAAATAACAGTTTTAGTATTTACTAATTTTGTTGATTCAGTAAGTGTGTTGATACTATTATCTAATTTAAAACTCATTATGATTTTAATAACTATATACGCCGCTAATACTATTAATAAAGCTCTTATTATTTTTCTTTTATTTTCAGTCATTTTATTTTTTGATTTTTTCAAAATAATTAATTCCTTTTTTTGTCGCTAAACCTCTCACATGTAATTCTCTTTTCTCTCGTACTAAATTTTCAAATTTATATCGATTCCTCGGAAATATTTTTGTGTCAGTTATAGTATAAATATTAGACACAATTAATTCTGTTGCAATCTCAATTTTTATATCTTTTCTTAGCAAACCTTGCTCGATTCCTTTTTGTAATATTCTGCTAATAGCCGATATAATTTCAAATTTTCTTAGATTACTCATAAACTTAAATGATTCTGGGTGGTATTTCTTAAGATTCTCTATCATTTGAGGATTTTTTCGAATACTTTTAGATGTAGTGATAATATGATGATCCATTGCTAGAAATAGATCTATTATGTTTTCATGCCTTCCCTCCAGCGTTGATATCTCTTTAAGCATTTGATTGTGCCTGTGTTTAAAACACTTTAAAACCAACTCTTTTTTATTATGGAAATATTTATATAATGTCTTTTTAGAAATCGATAAAAGTCGTGCTATTTCATCCATGCTTAGAACTTTTACGCCATGCTTATTTATTAGCGTATGAGTATCTTCAATTATTTTATATTCAGCCTCGCATGACACCAATGTTTTCATTCCGTAAATGTACGTATTATTATACTTGGGAAACGTTTCTTTGGCAATAATGTTTCCATTTCTAAATCAACATTCATTGGTTAATAATCAATTTTTTTTTTTGTTTTTCTCAACGTCTTATTAAGCAGATTTGTAGATATGTTTAAAAAGCTACTACTTTTTTTTTTATTGCAATTTTTTCTCCTTCCAATAACTTTATTCTCATTTAATGTTCAATCTTATTTTGAAGATTCTTTAGCTACCGCACAAATTTCTTCAACTGATTCCTTAATTGACATTTCTGCTTTTTTTGATGTTTTAAATTCTAAATCAGAAATTAATTTTATTTACAATTCTCATGTTGAAGAAGCAATTAATAAATATTTAGATAGCCCTATACTCATTTCTAGAATGTTATCATATTCACAGTTTTATTTTTCAATTTTTGAATCTCAACTTGAAAAATATAATCTTCCTTTTGAATTAAAATATTTAGCCATTGTTGAATCTGCGCTTAATCCTCGAGCGAAGTCTAAATCTGGCGCAAGAGGATTGTGGCAGTTTATGTATCCTACAGGAAAAGAGTATGGACTGAACGTTACATCATATGTTGACGAACGTCTTGACCCTCTCAAATCTACTATAGCTGCCTGTGAGTACTTTACAAAATTATATGATAATTTTGGTAATTGGAATCTTGTGCTGGCAGCATATAATGCTGGCCCTGGATACATCCAACGTAAAATTTATTCTACAAGTTTAGATAATTATTGGTTATTACGACCTTATTTAAGAAAAGAAACCCGTGGCTATGTTCCCAAATTTATGGCGATCACATTTCTAATGGAAAATTATAAATTATACAATATAATTCCTGAAGCTACAATTTTTGACGATCTTATTTCAGACACTATATATGTTACAAAGCATGTAAGCTTTAATGTTTTATCAGAAATCCTTTGCATTACTGAAAATGATTTAGCCTTCTTAAATCCTTCTTTTAAAAATAGAATTATTCCAAATAAATCTTACATAGTCGTTCCCAAATATGCTTCAATTGACTATTCTCTTAATACTAATGCATGTAATAATTTTATTCAATCTGTAGATAATAAAGAAATTCTTGTTGATGAAAAGCGTCTAATGTATCGTATTGAGCCAGGTGATTATTTAGGAAAGATTGCTCGTAAGTTTAATGTTAAGGTATTTCAGATTAAATCTTGGAATAAACTTAATTCATCTAAGCTCAACATTGGTGATAAATTAGTCTTATACGTTAGTGATAATATTAACACTACTAAATCTTCGGGTAAACATTTAGAATATATTGTGCAAAAAGGTGATACTCTCTGGGATATTGCAAAAAAATACAAGGGCCTAAGTGTTTATAAAATAAAGATTGTAAACAATTTACAATCTGATAATTTAAAGCCAGGTGCAACAATTTTAATTCCAATATCTTAATATGAGATCTTTACTTTATATATTTTTATTTGTACTTATATCTTGCACGCAAAACTCGAAAACTCTACCTGGATCAACTGGGTCCACCAATGAGATTATTGTTGTCATTGACGATAATCTTTGGAATGAATCTTATTCTGATTTATTTAGAAGTGTTTTTGAAAAAGAATTAATTGGTGTTAGTACTTACGAAACAAAATTTAAGCTACTTCAAATAAACAATTTTGAATTTAACAGTCTATTAAAATCTCATAGGCATATTATTTTAGTAAATAATAACCCAACTGCTTTTGCTAGTAATAAATGGGCAATGAATCAAGTTGTTTTTAATGTTTCAACATCTGACTCTGAAAATATTTTTAATGACTTACAAGATGTTTTAAGTGGTCTTGAGAACTTTCTTTATCTTTCTTCGAGAAGTAAGCTTTCAAAATCTTATAATTCAAAGGCAAGTAATGTTTTAGAAAGCAGATTCCTTATTGATGCATTTATCCCTAATGAATATGAGACATCTCTTGACAGTGTAAATATATTTTGGCTTTCCTATAATCCTTCAAAAAAAGAAATTATTAAGCATCTTATGTTTTTCAAAGTTGATTCTCTAGACATTTTAAATCCTCAACTGATCATTAATAAGAAACTTTTTAAGTACATAAAAGGTCCTCAAGCTGGTTCTTATGTAGAAATTGAAAAGCGTTATCCTTTAAGTTTAAATGATAAATTTTATCGAGGACTTTGGAGGCTTGAAAAAGGTTTTATGGGAGGTCCTTTACTTGCTCGAATAATTAGAAATGAATCAGGAACTTATTTAATGTTAGCTCTTGCTTTTTCCCCTAACTCTCCTAAAAGAAACTTTATTCAAGAAGTAGAGGCTATTTTATAATAAGCTTTTCTTTTATAGAATTCCCTTGTTCATCATGCAACTCAATAATATAATATCCTTTATCCAAACCAGTAAGATTAATAGTTTTTTTGTTTTGGTAAGAAGCAACTAATTGACCAGTTATATTAAATATTTTTAGAATAAAATTTTTATTATCTAAACCATTAATTGTTATATTTTCATTTGTTGGATTTGGGTAGATTTTTATTGCACTAAAAAACATCTCATTAGTTGAAGCAGTTGTCGAATTAACATCACTTTCCCAAATTCCCCTTCCAAATGTTGCAGCCCTAATCTTTCCAATTCCATATTGTATTTCTAGCTCTTTAACCACAACATTAGGTAGGCCGCTCATGAAAGGCATCCATTCGCTCATAGTATTATCTTTATGATATACTCCAACATCAGTTCCAATATATAAATCATCCTTAGCTAATTTTTGGTGAATTATACAATTTACGGGAAGATTTGGTAAATTAGTTCCCGATATATTAGTCCAGCTATTACCCCCATCCGTTGACTCATATACTTTTTTATTTGCATTGTATTCAGAGAATGTTACCCACAATCTTTCTGCATCATCATTCGATACAGTAACATCAGATATATTGAAGTTGGGTAAGCCTTGTTTAATGTCAATCCAAGTATTACCACCATCTTTTGTCATTTTTATTCTTGTATATGAAGCTGCATAAATATAGTCTTGGTCTGAAGGTGCTAGTGCAATTGTTTGTAATGACGCTCCATTACTAACATTATACGTTAGAGAATCCCAAACTCCTCCTCCAGTTTGTGATAAGTATACCTCATCATAGCCTGCAACGATTAGGTTGTTATTAGCAGGGTGAATCTTCCAAGGTGTTACCCATGATCCACTATAACTAACAGGTTTGATATTATCCCAATTATTACCTCCATTGTATGTTTTTCTTAACCCCCCATATTGTGAGGTTGAATAAATAATATCTTCATCATATGGGTCTATTGCACACTCCATTCCATCAGCTCCTCTAATTGCATCCCATACTCCTGAGGTAAGCATTTCAGTTCCATTATCTTGAGCGCCAGCTACAACTCTTGTCGTATTTGTCTCTGACAATCCGAGTTTGTAAAATTGCGATATTTCTAATCCATCACTTATATCAATCCAATTATTTAAATTATCCATGTATTTATAAAAACCTCCGTCATTTCCAGCATAAGCAATGTTATTTAATGGGTTAAATTCTACTGCATGTTGATCTACGTGCATGTAAGAATAATTATTACTATTACCACTACTTGCTTCAATATCCCAAGACACACCTCCATCTGTTGTTTTCCAAAGATTAATACCTCCAACATAAATAAGGTTTTCATCTTCAGTAGACACTCCAAGGCTTAAATCGTACCATGACTGCCCTCCTGTTCCTGTTCCATCGGTATCTCTTCCAAGAATATTTGGGCTATCAGATTGAAGATTCCATGTTGATCCTTGATCTATAGATTTATAGAGACCTGTATAGCTATAGTCTGCAGCAGAAAATAAAACATATACAACATCTGGATTTGCTGGGGTAACCGCTAATAATGGTCGGGCTCTACTTCCAGAAATCCCATTATTATTCCAAATCCACGTCGCACCGCCATCCATAGATCTAATAACTTTCGAGCTAGAGGAAACTTGTTTTACTGCGTATATTATGGCAGGGTTTGTTGGATGGAATTCAATATCTCTAAATCTACCAACTAATATGTCTCCGTTTATATCAGTTGCTTGACTAAATGAGTTGGCTCCATCGGCACTAATTAGAATATGGTTATTAGTAATAACAAATATACTATCTGTGTAATTAGGGTTAATAATAACCTTATTAATTTTACTTTGAGAAGTTATATTATAGCTTATTGCAGTTGTATTCCAACTAACACCATAATCATTTGATTTCATAAGGCCAATGCTATAGGTGTCATCAGCATGCGCATCACCGGTGGCAATATACATTTCTTGTGAATTATTAGGGTTTATAGCAATTGAAGAAACGCCAATTACAGGTAAGTCATCAGTTGATGTTGTCCAATTTGAACCACCATCTTCACTTTTCCATAACCCACCACCTGGAGAGCCAATCCAAATAATATTTTGATCTATTGGGTCAAATGCTATACAATTAACCCTGCCATTACCTCTTTTTTTGCCATTAGAAAGTATAATTGGTGTGTTAATAGGACCAAGAGCTGTCCAATTTGAAATTGTATTCGACTTGAAATCGCCGTACTTTTCTTTTTCTTTTTTCCACTCTTTATAAAGTTGATCAAAAGGAAAATCTTTGTTATCAGAAACTCTCTCAAGAACAAAATCAAGGTTTCTGGCATAAGGATTATAGCCATTTCCTTTTGTATATTTATTATTTAATTTAAAATCATTAAAGGCTTCAAATTTATCTTGATATCCTGCATTTGGATTTTTTTCTAGAAGTTGGTCCTGCCAAACCTGAGCAGATAATGATGAAATTGAGAAGAGTGTTATTATTATAATAAGTTTCATAATTGAATTAAAATTTTGATGTTAAAGATACAATAAAATTTCTTCCACTAGCACTCAGGCCTGATCCAAAAGTTTTGTAATGAATATCAAAAATATTTTTAATTCCAAAATTAACTACTGTCCTATTGTCAAGATCTTTTTTATACATGATATTAAATATATTCCACTTTGGTACACCATCTTCTGTTGCTTCATCTAAATTATCTATTCCTGCATAATCATATTCATCCACACTTTTCTTGCCGTTATATTGCCATCCTAGTAATAAAATATCTTCATTAATTACATACTTCATATTAGAACTAATTGTTAGCGGGGGAATATGTGCAAGTGGATTATTAAGGTAATCATTTCCTTTACATACGTTAAGAATATTTTCAATCTTTATTTTATTATTTAGAATTATTTCTGAATATATATTAAGGCCACTTATTCTTGCAGAAGAAATATTCTGGTTTGTTTGAATTTGCATTATTTCGCCATCATATAATAATGAGTCCAGGCCATTTAAGGAACTATTATTTCTTTGTATTGCATCTGTTATATTTGTTTTATAATATTGCGTTTTAAATATGAATTTTTTAAAATTTACAAAAAATCCTATTTCTGAATTTAGTGTTTTTTCAGCTGATAATTGATCGTTTGGAATAACAACAAAATTATCATTTTTAGAAAATATTTTTCCAACATCATCAACATTTGGATTTCTAAAGCCGCTAAAAATTGAAGTGTTAAAACTTACGTTTCTGTTTAAAATTAATTTTATTCCTCCACTATATACGAAACCTTGATTTTCTAGAACAATTTCATTAAAAGGTAAGTTGTAAGTTGTGGTATCATTAAATTTCGATTTTAGATTATTATTATTATAGCGACTCCCTAAATAGAACTCTAATTTCTTATTAAGTGTATAGTGCATTTGACTAAACAAAGAAATATCTAAAACATTACTTCCTCCATCGGGATATCTTGTTGTATTATAATTGATATCTCCATTGTTGTGCTGTAGATTTGCATGTGAATTTACTTTTTGATCTCTTAAAGATAAGCCATAATGAATATTTAATTTATTTATTTTTTTCTTCAAGTCTATGTTTAAGTCTTTAATTAATACACTTTCTTGTCTATTTGACTTTAGATTTTCATTATTTTTTTGTTGATGCCTTGACTCTTTTATTTTTTGCCATGCTATTTGAATTAGTAATAAATCAGAAAAAAATATTTTTTTCTTGCTTGTGTATTTGATATTTTGAGCAATTCTTAGTTGAGGACCATAATACCATTGCTTATATTTTGCTATTTCATTTTCATTATCATTTAGTTTGTCAAATCTATTTATTCGTGATGTTGTGGAGAACTGGGTGTTTAAGCTTATTGAGTTATTGGAGTTAATTTCAAAGTTTACTTTTTGAATTAAATCATATTTGTCATACGCTGTTTTTTCTTGTTGAACACCATTAGTGATTACTGATTCGTTACCCCAGTAAAGATACCCATGACTCCTTTTGTCTCCCATTTTTAAGTTTCCGTACGAGTTTATAGACAATCCATTTAGATATGTTATTTTTTTAAATGAATTAACACCCATATAATTAATACTCACACTATTACTTGAGGTTTCAAATTGTTGTTTTAATATATTTTCTTTTTTTGATTTTATTGCAATAGTGTTAATTACCATAGCGCCTCCCATTGCACCATCCCCATAAACTACAGCTGCTGGTCCTGTAACTATATTAATATCTTCAACAAAAAAAGGGTTTATTGATGATGAGCTTTGTACATGCCCATTTCTGTAAATGGCATTATTTAAGGGTAAACCATCATTAATTATAAGTAATCTATTTGCTTCCATTCCACGAAAATTTGGACTTCCTCCTCCGCTCTGACTTTCTTGAATTGTTATTCCAATTGTTTTTTTTAAAATTTCAGAAATATTAGTTGTTATATTCTCTTGAATTTTTAACCTATCTAATTTCACCATACTACTAAAATTTACAATAGTTTCTTTGTTGTTTTTTAACTTAATTTCAGGTAAGATATAACTTTTTTTTTCTAGAAATATAGTATCATTGATAGCGTCAGTTCTTGCAATTTTAATTTCTCTAAAGCTGATATGATTTATTTTTATTGAATCACATTGTTTTAATCTATCTAAATCAATATGTCCAAATTTGTTTGATGTTGTACCATATTCTTTACATGAAAAACTTACCCCTTCAATTGCTTTTCCATTTTCTAAATCAGCAACGATTAAATCATTACTCATTACAATATTGGTAGATACTATTAATATTAAAATTATTTTTTTCATTTTAACGCATATCATCTATTACATCAAAGCTCTTGATGTTTTCTAAATTATAATAATGAGTTTTATAATATTTTAAAATTAGTTTTAAGATTTCTTTTCTGTTCTTATACGGTATATTGTTGTTATTATTAATTAAAAGTGATTTAAAGAATACTAGATTCTCACCTTTAATGATCATTCCTCTATTATCTTCTTTTTCTACAAAAGATGCTTTTTCAAGGTCAAAGAAATCGAGCTCAATATTCTCTTTTGAAGGATAAAACCCAAGATAATATGTTATGGACAATAAGTAGTTTAAGGCATAATTCGAAGATACTTTTTCTAAAGTATCTAACAGTATGATCTCATTCCAAATAAAATTAAATAATCGTTTGTCCTGTTCATTAGAAACAAGAATTTTCTCTAATACTTCGGCCATAAACATCCTCAGTAATTGTTTGTTTATGTTAAGGTAGCTATTTATTAAAGAATGAGAAAGACTAATTTCTTTTAAAAATTGTATTTCATTTTTTTGTTTTTTTTGAGCGCTAATATTAATTAAACTCATGTGCTGTAATAAAGAAATTTTATTTTTTGATTTTTTAGACCTTCCTCTTTTGACGGAGTATGAAATTAAACCATATTCTTCAGTAAATATTTTTGCAATGATTGATTCTTCACCATATTTATAATTAAGTAAGGATATTGCACGACAGCTATAATTCATTATTTGATAAAAAGTATTTTACTCACCATTTTTTCTTGCCCTAATGAATTTGCAGAAAAAACTAAATATACGCCAGTGTTTACTTTCTTATTTTTTGTATTAGTGCCATCCCAATTTGCTTGACCACCTAAGGCTGTAGTTTCAAAAACTAAATTACCGTTTATGTCTGTGATTTTTACATATGCATTTTGATATAAATTACTTATTGCTATGTTGCCATTATACCCTTGTTTTACAGGATTTGGAAAGACTAGCGTATTTTTTTGTATTAATTCGCCTTGTGTAGCATCCGACCTGTAAGATAATAGTCCTTTCTCTGTACCAATAAACACTTCACCATTTTCGTGATTTATTGTTAAGCTTAAGATATTATCTGAAAATAATGGACTATTATCTTTGGTAAAATGTTGTACTTCGTTTAAACCATCTTCCGAGAGAAGATATAAGCCGGAATTTTTAGTTCCAACCCATTTTCGATTTGCTCCATCAACTACGATGCTGTTTATTGTTTCACTACTTAAAAGGTATTGCCCATACTCCCCCTCTTGAATTAAAATTTGTTGAGCATCAAAGTTATAACCACTAAAAACTAAGTTTGGATAATAAAAAACAGTTATACCTGCATCTGTGCCAACCCAAATTTCTCCATCTAAATCTTTAGCTATTGATTTAATATTTATTGATGGGAGATTGCCATTTCCCAATGAAGTGTTTAAAATTTTATATTCATCATCATTTTGATTTGAAATAGTATTGTTATCGTTATAAACAAATAACCCTTTATTATAAATAATTCCCCACTTTTGGTTATTATCATCTATTATTAATTTATCAAAATATAGTCCTTCAATATTTTGATTCATGCTAAAAGAGTACCAATTATCATTAGAGGTTTTTACGAAAAGAGGCTTTCCTACTTGAGAATTTAGTCCCCACAAATTATTATTATTATCAATTTTTAAGTCAGATATTTGGATTCTATTATTTGAGTAGTAGGTTGTATCTAAAACTCCTCCAGTATTATCATAGCCATATTTTATTTTATGAATACCGTTTTCCATTACAGATATTCCATTATACCATGACGCGTAATATTCAAGATTTCCACTTCTTACAATCCCAACTATATCCCTAGCTTTATTTAACTCATTAAAATCATAATTATCCCAGCTATTATATTGATCCATGACTGATGAACCTTCATTGTTTAATTGGTTAGAGCTAAAATTTACATGCCCACCATGGTTCACATATAGATTTTTATCAAAGTATAAATTAAATGTTTTATTAGAAGCTGGACTGTTAACTGAAATTGTCGAAAATATTTCTGTTAGTGAATTTTCAGCCATATATATTAGCCCCATACTTTCGTCGGCTATCCATAGATCATTGTTTTCCGAATATGCACAATCATTAACACTAAAAAATAAATCTGTAGCTATAGGACTTTCATTTTCCTTAATAGTGTATATTTTTGAGCTGTCTGTAATTGCAAGAAATTTAGAGTTAGCACTTAATGTCATATTCTTAAAGCCATTATTAATGTACTTCTCCCAACTACTGAGTTTAATAAATAGGCTGTCATAATTACTTTTTTTAGCAATTATTAATTTGTCCTGAAAGATGATAATATCTTTATATTCATTATCAATATTATTTGTTTTTTCAAAATTTATCTCTTTTGTCCATTGATTATAATCTGATAAGAAAAGGTTTTCTTTATATGCAAAATACACCCCCCTAGAAGTTGCGCAATATATTGTGTCAGAGTTTATTGCTATTTGATTTATTGCCACATAGTTTGCATCCAATCCTATTTTATATGTGTCTTTGATTTCTTTTTTTACAAGATCTAAAACAACTAATCCAAATGAGCAAGAAAAATATGCTTTGTTTTCATCAAAATAGATATCATTTATTTGCTTAAGCCCACTTATTTCTTTTCTTTTAATGTCTGAAATATTAATTACAGTTTCATTTTCAATAATATCAATGTTACAATTAGAATAAACTATTATAAGCTGCTTAGTATAGTTATTAAATTTAACATCATTAATTCCAACATCTGATAGTCCTGAAACTTTGGACATCCTATTTATGCTTTGATCTTCTTGATTTAAGTAGTATAGTGCACCGTCTGTAACGCAGTAAGTTTTATTGTTACCAACTTCTACTTTTGTAGCCTTACTGTATGACATGTAATCTTTCCAAAATCCAATACTCACATCTTGAGAGAAGCTAAATATTGGAAATAAAATAATTAATATTATTCGTTTCATAGATTTTATGTTTTATCTTAACCCTTATTTGTTTTAAAAATTGTTCTTGTCAGAAGGTTTTTTAACTTTGTCAAAAAGGCCCAGTAGTTCAACTGGATAGAATGTCAGATTTCGGCTCTGATGGTTAGGGGTTCGAATCCTCTCTGGGTCACAAATTTTTAATTTTCATTATTTTTTGTATACTTCCATCATTGTATATGTTTATTTGTGAGTCCTGACTTCTTTTATTTATGTTTTGTCCTAAAAAATTTATTTTTTGTATCACTTTTTTATTATCCTGACTTTCCTCAATTCCGTTTACACAGTTTATATATATAGTTTCATTTATTACTACTATTTCTCCGCTTTCTGAATTTAGTTCTGTCAATATGTTCAAATCTCCATTTATATTTGGGTTCACGAATAAATTAGTAAAATTTATATTACTTATATATCCGGAGGTATAATCATTTCCGTCATTTGGAGATGTAGTTGATACTCGTATTCCGTTTGTTGTGTTTTCAATTGCAAAAAACCCAATTAAGCTGTTGCTAGTATCGTACGAGTTAATGATTGCATAGTTTGGTCCAACAATCAGACCAGCCCTTAAAGTGCTTTCTATATTTTGGTTAGCGCTTATAAAGTTAGCGTATCCAACAGAATCTCCAAAGGAAATTGATCCAATGTCAAACAAACCTCCATCTGTAGTTATTGTACTTGTTGCAATGTCTGGTTCATTTTGATTTTGTGTAATTACAATTTCAAATTCTGTAGCGGAATTACATAGATTTGTCTCCAGGCTAGTAACTATTAAAGGGTTAAATTGTGCATATATAAAGTTGCCAGTTGTAAAGATCTCACTTGTAGACCACAATGACCCCATGTTTAGTGTTGAGTCATGATATGCCATCAGCTGCCATTCATAAGTTGTGTTTTGTTGTAGCACTGGAATACTTGTGTTATTCATTGCTCCGTTTATTAAATTCAAATTTAGCCATGAGTTTGTATTTAATATTCTGTAATGAATTTTATACCGATGTGCTGTTGCTATTGTATCCCAATTTGCTTGTGCAGTATTATGTGTTATGTTGCTGGTTGCTAGAGCATTAGGAGTAGGGCACATGTTTGTGCTTGTAAAAAATGAATCCACAGGAGTCCATGATGAGACAAATACATTATTTGTGTCACAGTGTGATCTAATTTGCCAGACATATAAGCTTTGACTTATTAGATTGGTTAACATTTTATTTGTTGTTGAAGAGTCAATATTATTTTTATACTGCCATTGCGAGTTACTTATTTCTTTGTATCTAATTTTATAATGGTTTGTATTTGTAGAACTAGACCAATTAAGATTTGCACTATAATAGTAGACATTGTTTTCAAATGTTGTATCAGGCCTTTGGCACTGTCCAAATGTTATTTTAATTAATGCTATTGCTAGCAAGGTAAATATCAGTTTCTTCATTATATAACAAAGATAATAAAATATATATGCTTTATTTTTCTCTTTTGAAGATATAAATTATGCTTGAGTAGTCTGAAATTTTAAAAAATGCACTTATATTTGATAGAAGACCAATTAAAAAGCCTTTTAAATATTGTTTGCGACCATTTTTATGCTGATTACTTAAAAGAGAAACATAAAATGAATCAAAAATCATTCCTTTTTTCTTTTTAAGTTTAAAATTATTTTTTTCAAAGATATTTATAATTGTTTTTGGACTGAAGTGATTTAAATGAATTGGTAAATCCCATGCTGCCCAGTATTTTTTATAAAATTTTGCATCAAAACTCATATAGTTCGGAACTGCAATAATTAATGTTCCATTATTATTTATAATTCTAGATAGATTTTTTATTGTTTCATCTAGTTTATATACATGCTCTAACACATGCCACATACTAATACTGTCAAAAGTATCATTGCTAAATTGTTTGAGATCTATGTTTTCTTTAATCATAAGATTAAAATTATTTTCTGCTTGTTCTCTTGCGATTTTTGAAGGTTCAATACCTATACATTTATAACCTTTTTTGGAACACGAATTAAGATATTCTCCCGTTCCTGATCCAATATCTAAATGGTGTCCTATTATTGAGTGTTTAAGTAAAAGCTTTGTCTTAGATTCTATTGCATATTTTCTAACAGTTTGATACATAAAGTTAAAAAACCCTTTATTGTTATTTGTATGAGAAATATAGTTATTACTTAAGTAGTATTTTCCTATTTCATTTTCACTAGGCCTTGGGTTCGTAAATAATAATTCACAGTTTTTACATTTTACTATATTGAAAATTTCTTTTGAAGTACTATAATCTTTACTGGTAAGGAATTGATCATTTTCAATTGATTTGCAATTTGGGCAATTTTTCAGATTTATCATCTTCCCATATATATTAATAAAACATTTATATCTGAAGGAGATACTCCACTTATTCTTGAAGCTTGACCTATAGAATTTGGTTTTATTTCACTAAGTTTTTCCTTTGCTTCCGTTGATATAGAATGTAATTTTGTATAATTAAAATCATCAGGAATTTTTACCCCTTCAAGTTTGTTTAATCTTTTTGCTGACTCAGCTTCTTTACTTAAGTATCCGCCGTATTTTACTTCAATTTCTGCCTGTTCTATTGATTCATCACTAATATTATAATCTTTGAGAAATAATTTAAGTTCTTTAGAAACAAGCAGATCTTTATGGTTTATTTGTGGTCTGGATAAAAATGTGTAAAGTTTTTTCTTTTGACTAACTATTGCACTTCCTTTTTCAACTAATACTTTATTTATTATTTCAGTTTCAATATTTTGTTTCTTTAAGAATGCAATTAGAAGGTTAGTTTCTTTTTTTTTCTTTTTTAGTTTTTTAAATCTATCAACTGATGCTAAGCCTAAATCATATCCTTTTTCTGTTAATCTTATATCAGCATTATCTTGTCTGAGCAACAGTCTGTATTCTGCTCTAGAGGTAAACATCCTATATGGCTCATCTGTTCCTTTGATTATTAGATCATCAATCAATACTCCTATATATGCATCAGATCTCGATAGTATAAATTCCTTTTTATTTTTCACTTTTTGATGAGCATTTATTCCTGCCATTAATCCTTGGCATGCGGCTTCTTCATATCCTGTAGTTCCATTTATTTGGCCACAAAAAAATAAATTATTAATTAATTTAGTTTCTAGAGAGTTTTTTAATTGTGTTGGTGGAAAGTAATCATACTCTATTGCATATCCTGCTCTAAACAATTTTACATTTTCTAATCCTTTTACTTTTCTTAGCGCTTTTAATTGAACGTCTTCAGGTAGTGATGTTGAAAATCCGTTTAGATAAACTTCTATTGTCTCTCTCCCCTCAGGCTCTATAAATAATTGATGTCTTTCTCTTTCTGAGAATCTTACAATTTTATCCTCTATCGATGGACAATATCTTGGGCCTAGACCCTGTATTCTTCCTGTGAACATTGGAGACTTTTCAAAACCCTCCTTTAAAATTTCATGAACCTCTTTAGATGTGTATGTTATAAAACAACTTTTAGATTCTCCAATATTTGTTTTTTCATTATATGAAAAACCCACAATATTATCATCACCTTTTTGTTCTTCCGTTTTTGAGTAATCTATTGTCCTTCCATCTAGTCTTGGCGGGGTGCCTGTTTTCATTCTACCGTGTGTAAATCCAAGATCAATTAGTTGTTTGGTAATCCCTTCTGCTGCTGGCTCTCCGGATCTCCCTCCTTTGTAATTTTTATCGCCTAAATGAATTAAACCATTTAGAAATGTTCCATTACATAATATCACACTAGAGCTATTAATTGTAACCCCCATCTTAGTTTTTACTCCGCAGGCTTTTTTCTCCTTAACCACCACTTGCTCAACGCTATCTTGGTAAAAGTCTATATTTTTATTTTTTTCTAGCGCTATTCTCCATTCTCGTTCAAATAGTTTTCTGTCACATTGTGCTCTTGGGCTCCACATTGCAGGCCCCTTAGACTTATTTAGCATTCTAAATTGTATAGTCGATTTATCTGTAACAATTGCAGACATTCCGCCCAATGCATCAATTTCTCTTAAAATCTGCCCTTTTGCTATGCCTCCCATTGCTGGGTTGCATGACATTCTTGCAATTGTTTCTAGATTCTGAGAAATAATTAGAACCTTAGATCCTAAGGTTGCTGCACAATGCGCGGCTTCACATCCGGCATGTCCCGCCCCTACAACTATAACGTCATATTTTTCTTCTAATTCCATATTGTTTCACGTGAAACCTCATATAAACTTTTGATAATTAAGTGTTTAAAGTTTTGAGATATTGGTTTTCTTTATTTCTTATTATTTCTTTTTCTTTTTTAGTCTTATCTTTATAGCCTAGCAAATGTAGTAAACCATGTGCCATTACTCTATTTACTTCATTAGAAATTAACTGGCCATAATCTTTGGCATTTTCTTTAACTCTTTCCGTGCTTATAAGAATATCCCCATGTATTTCACTTGTATTACCATAATCAAAGGTTATTACATCTGTGAGAGTGTCGTGGTTTAAGTATTGTTTATTAAATTCTAATAAAAAGTTATCATCTCCAAATACTATTGAAAGGGCATTTAACTTAGACCCTTCATTTTTACATATTTCAATAAGCCAAAGCTTTATCTTTTTTGATTTTTTTAATCTAAATTTATTTTTATAATTAAAGTTAATCATTACTTATTCTTAAAATATTTTTAAAATATTTATCAACCTCTTGTTTATAGAATGGGGTTAAATTAATTGGAGATGTTTTTAGTAACTCTCTTTGAGTTTTTTTGTTTTCTTGATATTTTTTTAACTCATTTGAATTATTTATTAAATTATAATTCCATTCATTAGATTCACGCTTCATATCTTCTTCTTGTTCTTTTTCAGCATTCTCATATTCTAAGAATTTAGTTATTATTTTATCTAATCGGTTAAGAGTTTCTTTTGTGATCTGGTTATTAATTATATCATATTCATTATTTTTCATTTCCTCTTTTAGCTCATTGTTTATTTTTGGGTCCCCATCTAAGCCGTTTTCTTTTTCTATCGATTCTAATTGAAGTCGAATCATTTCCTGTTTTTTTGACATTTCCATCAATTTTTTACTATCATCACCTTTGTTTCCATCTCCTTTTTTTGGCTTACCTTTTTTCATAGATTCTTTGAGTTGATCATTTAATTTTTTCTGTGCATTTTTCAACTCATTCATTGAAGGCTTATTACTATTTTTTGGGTTATTACAGTTTTTAGGTTTGTTGCACTTAGAGGGCATATCACTTAATTCTTGATTCATTTGCTTTAGGATCTCTGAAAGCAATAATGCCAAATTATTTGTCGAGGTCATTATAAACTGTTGTTTTTCTGTCGATTTATTTATAAATCTTTCTTCTAGACTTTTAGTTGCCTTATTAAGATTACTTTTAATAATATTTATTTCTTCATTAATTTTTGATTCAATTTGTGGAGCTCTCTTGCTTAAAGCTAATAACGAATCTTCTATAATTTTACTGTCATCTGAAAGTTTTTTCTGACTTTTTACTAATTGAATAAAATCAGGATTTTCTTTATTTATCAGAGCAGTTTTTTCAAGTAATTTTTCCTGGTTAAATGACAGTTTAATCAAGTTCTCAAGAATCTCTCTGAGAGTTTCAGCATTTTCTATTACTGTTTCAGATGAATTCCCTTCTTGCATTTTTTGCATTTTTTGCTTGAGCTGATCAAGTTTTTCAAGTGCATTTTTTTGTGATTGACTGGATTTATTTTTTTTATTTTTTTTAAGATTTTCTTGGCTTTCTTTAATCTGATCTTCTATCTCCTCTTCTATATCCTTTGTTTCAGGAATTTCATTTTTATTTTCTAATTGATCATTCTTCTTTTTTAAATCTTTAATAGATTCTTTTATTTTTTCGAAATCCTCCTTTGCTTTTTGTTGTTTTTTAAGTAGATCATCCTTTTTAGATTTTATAGAGTCTGTTTTGTCTTTTATGTCTTTTTGAAATCTCTCTAGTTTGCTAATTTCATCAATAATTTCTTCTGTTTTTTGTTCAAACTCAAGTTGTTTGAAAAGTTCTAACTCTCTATCTAGTTCTTTTTCTAAATTATCATTTTGTTGATCTAGTTTTTCTAATAAATCTTTTATTTTCTCTTTTTTGTCTTCACTTATTAGTTTCTCTAATTCTTCAATTAATTTTTTAGATTCGTCATCTAAGACCTTGTCCATTAGTTCTTGAAGTTGTTTTTGCTTTTCTAATAGCTTAGAATCTTTGTTCTGTGATTTGTTTAATTTTAGCCTATTGTTTTCTTTAGTTTTATTAATATTTTCTTTCAGCTTTTGCTGCTTAGTTATGAGCTCTTTTATTTTTTGTTTTTCTTCCCAATCTAGAACTTTTTTATCTATTAATTTTTTTTCTATCTCTTTAATATCTTTCTTAATATCTATACTTTGGTTAATTGAGCTATTTATTCCAGATTTTATTTGAGTATTTAGGTTATCTAGCTCTTTTTTTAATTCCTCTTGTGTTTTAGACTTATGTACAAAAGTTTTACTTTTTGTAGATTTTGAACCATTTATTTTATCATTATCCCAAACTTTAAAATAACTTTCAATAATTAAATTTTCTATGCCTATTAGCTCTTGAATTTCATATTTAAAGAAGAAGGTTTCATCCTTATTCTTATCTATTAGTATTTTGGTTTTTTTCTCTGTTGTTGAATTTCCAATATTTATATTAGATGTAAACTCAAGCCTTTCTAATCCATAATCATCATCGATACTTCCTTTAAAGAAGTAGGTTGTTAATAAAGAATCATATATTCTTTCAACTTTTATTTTTGGATTTTTGTCATTTAATATTTTTATTTGAAAAATTATGGTATCACTTGTTAGATACTTGTTGTGAGATGTTATTTTTATTTCAGTGTCTTTTATGTAGGTGCTCTCATAATTGAATTTGTCTTCTACATCAAATTTTTTTATTTTATTATTTGTTTGTAATTGTATATTACGAGTATTTTTTAATTTAAATTCCCAGATAACTTTAGACCCTTTAGGTATCAAAAGATCCCCTAAATTATTTACTAATTTTCTCTCTAACTTTGTGTAATTAGGATAAATAATAGTTGTCTTTATATCTGTGATTGATGGTTTTAGTTTTATTTTTATTTTATACTCTCTGGATGTATACCCGCCGGCACTTAATCTAAATGCTTTTTCTTCTTTTATATTTTTTATTAAAAATGAATGAGTATTATCTTTTGACTTCTTTAACGCATATTTATTATTTCCAATTAAAATATATGCTTTTTCTGGTATAACATTTCCTGTTATTTCTATTTTTATTTCTAAATCATCATATTGTTCTACTTCAAGAGGGTTTAGTATTACGTAATCAAATGGAGCCTTTGGCTCAAAAAAAGTATTATGCTTTATTATCCGAGAAGAACTTTCACTTAATATATCAGAATTTCCACTAATCATAAATACTAATATTAGTAATACTGGAGCTATGAGCCATTTAGCAATTCTAAGATTTTCAGAAAATTTTATGGCAGTTGAGAAAGAAATGGTTTTAATATTTTTAATCTTATTTTCAATGCTAGCACCAATTAATTCATTGCTATCACTATTCATTTCACTTAGTTCAAGTATGTTTAAAAGTTTATCGTCTATTTCGCTAAAATGTTTTCCGATAATATGAGCAGCCTGCTTATATGTTAGCGTCTTTCCAATTCTAAATAATTTTAAAAGAGGTGTGATAAAATATATTATAGATATTATTGAATTAATTAGAATATAAAACCAAAAAAGAAAAGTTCTAAAGCCTACATCAAAATTTGAAAAGTGTTCTAATATGGAAAAAACTATAAAAAATAATAAAAGATTTAATATAGTCAGAACCCCACCTTTGATCATTAAATTGATATAATATTTTTTGATAAACTCTCTGAGTTTAATTATTAAATCATTATTAATTTTTCTAGACATTGTTGCAAAAATACAATTTTAATATACTACTGATTCAACCATTTTAACTCATAAATATTATCTTTGTTAAAAACCTAATCAATGTCTAAAGTAAGAGTCAGATTTGCACCAAGCCCAACTGGGCCTCTTCATATAGGGGGAGTAAGAACAGCCTTATATAATTATTTATTTGCAAAAAAACATCAAGGAGAAATTATACTTAGAATTGAAGATACCGATCAGTCTCGTTTTGTTAAAGGAGCAGAAGACTATATTGTGGAGTCTTTGAATTGGTGTGGAATAAAATTTGATGAGAGTATTAAAAGCCCAGGAGACTATGGCCCATATAAACAGTCTGATAGGAAACCACTTTATCTAAAGTATGCTGAGCAACTTTTGCAAAATGGACATGCTTATTATGCATTTGACACACAAGAAGAGCTTAGTAAAATGAGAGAGAATATGAAAAATGCAGGAATCCCCTCTCCTCAATATAACTCAATAACAAGAGTCGCAATGAAAAATTCTATATCGCTTTCAGAAGATGAGGTGAATAAAAGAATAAAGAATGGGGATAAGTATGTAATTAGAATTAAGATGCCTCGAAATGAAGAAGTGAAGATAAATGATTTAATTAGGGGTTGGGTAGTAGTAAATACTAATAATATGGATGATAAAGTAATTTTTAAATCTGATGGAATGCCAACATATCATCTTGCCAATGTAGTAGATGACTATTTAATGAAAATCTCACATGTTATTAGAGGGGAGGAGTGGTTACCTTCTGCGCCACTTCATGTTTTGTTGTATGATTTTTTAGGTTGGAGTAAAGAAATGCCAGAATTTGCTCACTTACCCCTAATACTTAAGCCTGATGGAAATGGAAAATTAAGTAAGCGTGATGGTGATAGACTTGGTTTTCCTGTTTTTCCAACCCAATGGCAAAATCCAGAAACAGGAGACATAAGTTCAGGATATAGGGAAAGTGGTTATTTTGCGGATGCATTTATTAATATGCTTTCTTTTTTAGGTTGGAACCCAGGTACAACTCAAGAAATTTTTTCGATGAATGAGTTAATTGAAAATTTTTCTTTAGAGAGAGTAGGAAAGGCTGGAGCTAAATTTGATTTTGATAAGACTCGATGGTTTAATCAACAATACCTTCGTAAAAAATCTAAGGATGAGTTATGTCAAGATTTACAATTAATTTTACAATCTAAACTAATTGTAAAAGATAATTCTTTTGTATCTCAAGTTTGTGAGCAGTTGAAAGAGAGAGCAACTTTTATAACAGACATGTGGGAAGAGGGGAGGTATTATTTTGAGCGTCCTAAATCTTATGATGAAAAAACAGTTAGAAAAAAATGGAAAGAAGAAACACCTGCTTTACTTGAAGAATTAAAAAATAAGTTAGAGTCTTTATCAGATTTTAGTGCAGAGAATATTGAGAAAGAATTCAAAGGATACCTTTTAGAAAAAGAGTTGGGAATGGGTAGGTTATTGCCAGCGTTTAGACTTTCTGTCACAGGTCTTGGCATGGGGCCTTCTCTTTTTGATATTGTATCTCTTTTGGGTAAGCAAGAAGTTATAGAACGAATAGAAAATGCTATAAAAAATATTAAATAATGGGTCTAATAAAAATTGAAGGAATTAAATTATATGCATATCATGGACACCTTCCTGAAGAGGCTGTTTTGGGAGGACATTTCATTATAAATATCTGCTTAAATGTTGACACTAGCTTAGTTGAAAAATCAGATACGCTAGATGACACTGTAGATTATGTTAGTGTAATAGAGATAGTAAAAGAACAGATGAATATTCGTTCTAGTATGATTGAGTGTCCTGCTAACAGAATTATGAAAAAATTGTTACTACTTAACAGAGTTTTAAATGTAAAGGTAGAGGTAGAGAAAGTTCTTCCTCCAATTAATGCGTGCTTTGATAAAATATCTGTTGTTTCTGAAGGAAGTAATTAGGCTTTAATCTGTAAATATTTAGAAATATTAAGGTTTTCTGATATAATTTCTTCCATTTTATTTAGTGAAACTCTTTCTTGAATCATTGTGTCTCTATTTCTAAGGGTAACCGTATTATCTTCAAGTGTAACGTGGTCAATAGTTATACAGAAGGGAGTTCCAATTGCATCGTGTCTTCTATACCGTTTACCAATAGAGTCCTTTTCTTCATATTGACAATTAAATTTAAGCTGAAGAGATTGCATGATTTTTCTTGCTTTTTCAGGCATTCCATCTTTTTTAGTTAAAGGCAGAATTGCAACTTTTATTGGCGCTAGTATGTGTGGAATTTTCAAGAATATTCTTGTGTCACCACTATCTAAGATTTCTTCTTTAAAAGAATCTGCAAGTATTGTTAGGAACATTCTATCTAACCCTAGAGAGGTTTCTACAACATATGGAACGTAGCTGTCATTTATTTCTGGATCAAAATATTTTATTTTTTTACCAGAATATTCTTGGTGTGCTTTTAGATCAAAATCAGTTCTAGAATGAATACCTTCTAACTCTTTAAACCCAAAAGGAAATCTAAACTCTATGTCTGTGGCAGCATTTGCATAGTGAGCAAGGTTTTCATGATCATGAAAACGATATTTTTCTTCTGCAATACCTAAAGATTTGTGCCAATTTATTCTACTTTCTCTCCAATAATTATACCATTTTATTTCTTCGCCCGGACGTACAAAAAATTGCATTTCCATCTGTTCAAATTCTCGCATTCTAAAAATAAATTGTCTTGCTACAATTTCATTTCTAAAAGCTTTTCCCACTTGAGCAATTCCAAAAGGGAGTTTCATTCGTGAGGTTTTTTGGACATTTAAAAAATTAACAAATATTCCTTGAGCGGTTTCAGGTCTAAGATATAAGTCAGTAGCACCTTCTGCTGTGGCTCCAACTTGCGTTTTAAACATAAGATTAAATTGACGAACATCTGTCCAGTTATTAGTTCCTGAAATTGGGCATTTTATGTCCAGTTCTTCAATTAATGACTTGACCCTTTCAAGGTCTCCAGAAGATAGTGAAGTAATTAATATTTCATTTATTGAATTAATTTGTTTTTTTCTTTCCAATACTCTTCCATTAGTAGAAGTAAACTCATTTTTATTGAATTCATCTCCAAAACGTTTAGCTGCTTTTACACAGTCTTTTTCAATTTTTGCTTCAATTTTTGATATATAATCTTCAATAAGAACATCAGCACGATATCTTTTTTTAGAGTCTTTATTGTCAATTAATGGATCATTAAATGCATCAATATGTCCAGAGGCTTTCCATGTTTTAGGGTGCATAAAGATTGCAGAGTCTAAACCAACAATATTTTCATTCATATTAACCATTGATTTCCACCAATAATCTTTTATATTATTTTTTAATTCTACTCCATTTGGACCATAGTCATAAGCAGCAGCTAAGCCATCATATATTTCTGAAGATTGAAAAATAAATCCATATTCTTTACAATGAGATACAACTTTTTTAAATATTTCTTTATAGTTTGCCATTATACAAAAGTAATAATTCTCAATTTTAATTATGTAAATTTACAATATGATTCAGATTGATAATAAAATTATTTCTAAAGATATTTTTGAAAAGCAATTTATTTGTGATTTAAATGCTTGTAAAGGTGCATGCTGTGTTGAAGGTGATTCCGGTGCTCCTTTACAAACAAAAGAAGTTGAAATTCTTAATGACATTTACCCACTTGTCCGACCTTATCTGAGTAAAACATCACAAAAAGTTATTGATGATGTAGGTGTCTCAGTTATAGATGATGATGGAGATCTTACAACACCTCTTATTAATGATAAAGAATGTGCTTTCGTAATATTAGATGATGGTATTTCAAAATGTGGAATAGAAAAAGCAAATTTTGAAAAAAATTTTAACTTTGAAAAACCTATTTCATGTCATTTATTTCCAATTAGAATCTCAGAATATAATGATTTTCACGCTATTAATTATGAGTCAATTGGCATTTGCTCACCTGCTTGTTCACTTGGTAATGAAATGAGTATGCCAGTTTATAGATTTCTAAAAAATCCTTTAGTTAGAAGATACGGTGAAGAGTTTTATAATGACATCACTAAGGTTGCAAAGCTCTTAGAAAAAGAGAAATAGGCTATTTAAAAGCACTTTCACCTGTAATGTCAAGACCAGTAATGAGAAGGTGAATATCATGTGTCCCTTCGTATGTTATAACAGACTCTAAATTCATCATATGCCTCATTATTGAATAGTCACCGGTTATGCCCATTGCCCCTAAAATCTGTCTTGCCTCCCGTGTAATATTGAGCGCCATTTCAACATTATTTCTTTTACACATTGAAATTTGTGCCGTGGTTGCTCTTCCTTCATTTTTTAAAACCCCTAATCTCCATGTTAATAGTTGTGCTTTGGTGATTTCAGTAATCATTTCTGCCAGTTTTTTTTGTTGTAGCTGAAATGCGGCGATTGGTTTTCCAAACTGAATTCTTTCTTTAGAATATCTTAACGCAGTGTCATAACAATCCATTGCTGCACCAATAGCACCCCAAGCTATTCCATATCTTGCAGAATCTAAACATTCCAAAGGAGCGCCTAATCCATCCTTTCCTTCTAGAATGTTTTCTTTAGGTATTTTTACATTATCAAATACTAGTTCTCCAGTGGCAGAAGCTCTTAAACTCCATTTGTTATGAGTTTCTGGGGTTGTAAAGCCTTCCATTCCTCTTTCAACTATTACCCCCTTAATTCTACCGGCTTCATTTTTTGCCCAAACAACAGCTACATCGGCAAATGGTGAATTAGAGATCCACATCTTTGCACCATTTAAAATGTAATGACCCCCCACATCTTTAATGTTTGTAGTCATTCCCCCGGGATTTGACCCATGATTTGGTTCAGTAAGTCCAAAGCACCCCATCATTTCTCCAGTTGCTAATTTTGGTAGATATTTTAATCTTTGCTCTTCATTTCCATATTCATAAATTGGGTACATCACTAAAGAAGATTGCACAGAGGCAGTCGATCTAACTCCACTATCTCCTCTTTCTAGTTCTTGCATGATTAAACCATATGAAATATTATCTAGTCCAGCTCCTCCATATTTAGTTGGTATATAGGGGCCAAAAGCACCAACATCTGCAAGTCCAGGAAGTATTTGTTTTGGAAATACTGCATTCTGACATGCTTCTTCAATTATTGGACTTATATCTCTTTTTACCCAATCACGAGCCGCATCCCTAATAAGCTTATGTTCATCAGATAATAATTCGTCCATAAGAAAGTAATCAGGCGCTTGAAATAGATCTTGTTTCATAATAATTTTTTTACAAAAGTATTGATTTTAAATATTATCTAATATGTCTTACATGATAAATATGTAAAAGTTATTTTTGTAATAATTATTTTTAAGTGAAAACTGAATTAATGAGCGGAGATGGGTTTTTTATTTTACTAACTATATCTTTTTTTCTAATTGGAATTTTAAGAGCATATTATTGGAATTATGCTAGTTTGTTAGTTTTAGGCTCCATACAATATAGGTATGCAAGTCAGTATCTAAGGTTAGAAAATGCCCTTACTCAGAGAGTAAGTTGGATAACTTTTATGATAATGATACTTAACATTTCTTTATTTATAAATTTACAAGAGAATGTTTTTAGTCTTAATCATTTTTTTAAAATTTTACTTTACAGTATTATTTATTTTACTGTCAAGTTTTTAGTTATTTTGTTTTTGGGAAATATTTTTTTAAAGAAAGAGTTAGCCAAACTAACAGTATTTTTCTCATTTATTTCTGATAGATCTTTTGCAATTATCATTTTTCCCTTTTTAGTTTTTGTCTATTTCGTCCCTTATAATCTTGATATATATTTTATTTATATACTAATTATTCTATTCTTTATTTTTTTGTCATTTAAAATATATTCAATTTATAAAATAGGAACAAATTCATTTGGTTTAATTCCTTTGTATATATTTTTGTATCTTTGTGTTCTAGAAATTTTTCCTTTTGTACTAGTTGCAAAAGGATTTTTTTACTAAAAGAATAAAGAATATTATATGGAAAACAAGAAAGTTAAATCAATTTTAATTTCTCAACCAAAGCCTGAAGGTAAATCACCCTATGATATTCTTGCAAAAAAGTTTAATGTAAAAATTGACTACAGACCTTTTATGCACGTAGATGAAATATCTACTATTGAATTTCGAGAGCAGAGAATAAGTATTTTAAACCATGATTCAGTAATTTTTACTAGTAAAAATGCTATGGATCATTATTTTGGGATGTGTGAGAAGTTAAGAATTAAAGTTCCTGAGACATTGAAATACTTTTGTGTTTCTGAAGCTATTGCTCATTATCTTCAAAACTTTATTACTTACAGAAAAAGAAAAATTTTTACTGGCGAACAGAGTCTTGCAAGTTTAATTCCTATTATGCAAAAACATGAAGGAAGTAAGTTTATATTTCCATGTTCTGATGTTTTAAAAAATAGACCAAATAAATCTTTAGAGGAAAGTGGTCTTGAGTTTACTAAAGCTCAAATGTATAAAGTAGCATGCTCAGATCTATCAGATTTAAAAGATGTTAAATATGATATATTAGTATTTTTTAGCCCTACAGGAATAAAATCTCTTGTAGAGAATTTTCCTAATTATGTTCAAGGCGATACAAGAATTGCTGTATTTGGATCAACAACAGTAAATTCTGTTAAAGAGTATAAACTAAGAGCAGATATTGAAGTTCCAAATCCAAAAGCGCCATCAATGTCAATGGCATTAGAGCAGTATATTAAGATAGCAAACAAGAGAAAAAGATAAGTTTTTTTTAAATTACTTTTTATGCAAACTTTTAAAAAAACTGAAAAGTTATGTGGTAAAATAGACACTGAAAATCTGTTCTCGAATGGTGATTCTTTTTTTTTACCCCCATTTAGAATTGCGCTTATAAAAGATGATAATTTATTTAAAGAGGAACCTTTAAGATTACTAGTAATTGTTCCAAAAAAGAAAATTTCATTAGCTGTTAATAGAAATAAAATTAAGAGGTGTATACGTGAGGCTTTTAGAAAAAATAAAAAGATATTAATCTCGAATCTTAAATTAAAAAATAAAAAGTTAGATTTTGCTTTAATTTATCAGCCGAAAAATTTAAGTTCTTGTAATACTATTGAAATAAAAGTTAAAGAAATTATTTCTCGTTTATCTGATTCATTATGAAACTTTTTTTTGCAAAAATATTTCTAGCTATTATTTTTATATATCAAAAAATGATATCTCCTATTTTGCCAGCTAGGTGTAGATATTCTCCAACATGTTCAGAATATTCTCGACAATGTTTTAAAAAATTTAATACTTTAGAATCTTTAAAGTTATCTTTGAAAAGAATTTTAAAATGTCACCCTTGGGGTGGTAGCGGTTACGACCCAATACCTTAAATTAATATGTATAGAAAAATAAAGAAAATATTTTTAGCTTTAATTGTCTCATTATCTCTCTTTGGATTTGCAGATAGTTATTTTGAGATTGCAAAAAACTTAGATGTTTTCACAACCCTATATAGAGAATTAAATAATTATTACGTTGATGAAACTGATCCAGGAAAGTTAATGAAAACTGGTATCGATGCTATGCTAAAATCTTTAGATCCCTACACAACATATATTCCTGAATCAGAGATTGAAGACTTTAAATTTATGACAACTGGACAATACGGAGGTATTGGCGCGGTAATAACTCAAAGAAATAGTTATGTATTTATTAGTGAGCCTTATGAAGGATTTCCTGCACAAAAAGCTGGACTTATAGCGGGAGATAAAATTCTAAAAATCGACGGTGTTAGTGCAAAAGATAAAACTACTGAAGAGGTTAGTAAGGCTTTAAAAGGTGAGCCTAATACTGAAGTTAAGTTGTTAATTGAACGAAGAGGACAAGATTCTTTTAATGTAGTTTTTAAAAGAGAAAAAATTTCTGTAAAAAGTGTTCCTTATTCTGCATTTATAAAAGATAATATTGCCTATCTTAAACTAAGAAGTTTTACACGTAATTGTACCAAAGACATTAAAAGAGAACTTCAAAACTTACAAAAAGATAAAAAAATAAATGGTATTGTTCTAGACTTAAGAAATAACCCTGGAGGACTTTTAAATGAGGCAGTTAGTATGGTTAACCTTTTTGTTGAAAAAGGTGAGGAGGTAGTTAGTACAAAAGGAAAAATTAAATCTTGGGATAATATTTATAAAGCTAATAATGAGCCTTTTGACACAGAGACGCCTATTATTGTTCTTATTAATCAAGGCTCTGCTTCTGCCTCAGAAATAGTTGCTGGTGCTCTTCAGGATTTAGATAGGGGTGTTGTTATTGGTCAGAGAAGTTTTGGTAAAGGTTTAGTGCAGCAAACCAAAAAATTAAGTTATAACGCTCAGCTTAAGTTAACTGTAGCTAAATACTATATCCCTAGTGGCAGGTGTATTCAAGCCTTAGATTATAGCAATAGAAATAAGGACGGAAGTGTTGGGAAAATTGCTGATTCACTAATGACTGAGTTTAAGACTCGTAATGGTAGAATTGTATATGATGGTGGAGGGATTAAGCCTGATATGACAATCGAACAAGATGAGATAGGTCAAATTGTTATTGCATTATTAAGAGAAAGATTGTTTTTTGATTTCGCATCTGAATATAATTTCTTAAACTCAACTCTGGATAGTAATTATATGATGAATGATGGTGATTTTTTGAAATTTGAAGATTTCTTAAATGACAAGGATTTTGAATACAAAACTGAAACAGAGAAGGTTATTGATAAGTTAAAAGATGTTTCAAAAGAAGAAGAATACTTTTCATCTCTTGAAAGTGATTTGAAAAATTTAGGAGATAAATTCTTGTTAGAGAAAAAAGATGATTTACAAAGAAGTAAATCAGACATCAAAGAGATCTTAAGTGGAGAAATTTCAAGCAGATATTTCTATCAAAAAGGACGTATAAAAAGTTCAATTAATTATGATAATGAAATTAAGAAAGCAATAAAAGTTTTAGAAAGTCCTAGTCTTTATGACTCTATTTTACAAGGGTTAAATTAAAACTTTAAATATAGATCCTTTTGATTCTTCTATTAATTTTAGATAAAAACTCATAAGGAGTTGTCCCAATTAATTTAACAATATCTTCTACTAAGATATTTTCTCCAAATATTTCAACTAGATCACCTTCTTCAGCACTTGTATTAGTGATATTAATGCAACAAGAATCCATACTAATATTACCTAATATCTCACACATCTGCTTATCAACAAAGAGTTTTCCAGTTCCATTTCCAAGTCTTCTGTCAAGTCCATCAGCATATCCAAAGGGGACTATTGCAATTCTCACATTCTGTTTGGCTATAAATTCTAGATTATAGCCAACAAATTCCCCTTTTTTTATTATTCTAACTTGAGAAATAACACTAATTAAACTAATTGCTTTTTTAGTTTTTGTTGATGTCATATTTCCAAATAGTCCTATACCAATTCGTACTGCATTATATTGCATAGATGGAAAGCGAATGATGCCATTCGAATTTAGAATATGTTTATCAAAATCATTTCCGATTTTTTTATCAAGTAATTCGCAAATTTTAGAAAATTTAATAAATTGTTTTTTAGAAAAAATATCATTTAACTTATTATCACTTGAAGCTAGATGGGAGCAAACAGAGTAGACTTTAAGTTTAGGGTAAAGATTTAGACACGAAATTATTTCATTAATATCTAAAAAGTCAAAACCAAATCGATTCATACCCGTATTAAACTTTAAATGGATGTTGATTGTTTGGTTGAGTTCTCCAAATTTTCGCATCAGCTTAAAGTTATATATTACCACCTCTAAATTATATTCAACAATTTGATTAATTGACTTTAATCCTGGATTAGCAATTATAATTGGAGTATTTATATTGCTTTTCCTAAGATTTACTCCTTCTTCAAAATCAGCAACCCAAAAAGCATCTACTTTTAATAGCTCTAGTATTTCAGCAATTTTAATATCCCCATTGCCATATGCAAATGCTTTTAAAACAGCAATTATTTTTGTGGACTTTTTTAATTTAGACCTAAAGAAAGAAACATTATTAATGATTGCTTTTTTACTAACATAGAGAATCGTTTCATGTATACTACCCATTAATCTGTGTACGTTTATTAAAGCATGTTCTACATAGAGCAAGGTAATCACTTTTTTCACCAATCTGTACTAATTCTTTTTTTTTGTTTTTTCTAAATGTATGATTTGCCTCACAAGAACAATCATCACATATTGCGTGTAATTTTGTAATTTTTTCACTCAAAGCCATCATACTTGGCATAAAATTAAATGGTCTTCCTAGGAAATCCATATCAAGACCAGCTATAATTATCTTCTTTCCAGTATTTGCGACATGACTACATACCTTTACAGCATCTTCATCAAAGAACTGAAATTCATCAATCCCAATCACATCATAGTTTTTAGATAAATTTAAAATGTCATTAGATTTTTTGATAGAAAGTGATTCAAATTTTTTATTGTCATGAGAAACAATATTATACTTATCATATCTTGTGTCAATTTCAGGTTTAAAGCAAATTACTCTTTTATCAGTTTGTTGAGCATTTATTAGTCTGAAAATAAGTTCCTTAGTTTTTCCAGAAAACATAGAGCCGCAGATTACCTCAATGCCCCCATTAGTTTTGTTCTGACTATTTTCTGATGTACTCATAATAAATCATTTATGTTTTAGCTATGTTTGCTAACAAATGTATAAAATGTACAATATATTTTTATGATTATAAGATTTTTGTTATTCATTTCATTTTTAATTACGAGTAATCCTTCTATACTTTTAGCTCAAAAAGATTCTAATAGAGTTAATAAATCAAAAGTCTTACTTGTTTCTAGCTCTTTAGCTGTGGGTTTAACGGGTACATATTTATATGTTAATAACGCATGGTGGAGTGATATTGCAACTGATTTTCATTTTGACCCCGGCAATGACCAAGTTTATGCTTTAAATGTTGATAAGGCTGCTCATTTTTTAGGTGGAGTTTATGCGTCAGATTTATTTTCTCAATCTTTTTTATGGGCAGGATTAAAACCCAAGAAAGCTGCGTGGTATGGTGCTATATTCGGCTCTTCAATTCAGCTAGCTATAGAGATAAAAGATGCCTATGCACCTTATTGGGGTTTTAGTAGGTATGATTTAGCATTGGGGTCACTTGGTTCGTTTTGGCCTGTCGCACAAAATTATTCAAAAGATTTAAAAGCTATAAATTTTAAGTTTTCATATTTTAAACACTCAAATATATATTGGGAGCTGGAGAGTCAAAGAGATAAAACTCCGTCTAAATTTTCTTGGTATGATGATTATCCAAACCAAACATACTGGCTTTCAGTAGACCTTGATCATTTTAGTAATATTAATTTTATCCCTGATTGGCTAAATATAGCTTTTGGATATGGCTTAGATAACACTCAATATATAGAAGGAGGAACAAAAATGGGGGGAAGAAATGAATATTATATTGGTTTAGATTATAATATTCAAAAGCTATTAAAAAAATGGAATACTCCAATGGCAAAAAAAATTAAATATATTTTTAAATATTTTAAATTTCCTGCTCCTACAATAAGAGTTTCTCCAGATCTAAAATTTTATCCTTTTTTTATATAAATTTATAAAATGAATAAATTATATATTGTTCCTACTCCAATAGGAAATTTAGATGATATTACTCTAAGAGCAATAAAAATTCTAAATACTGTTGAGCTAATTTTAGCTGAAGATACAAGAGTTAGTAAAAAATTATTAAATCATCTTAATATTGATGCAAAATTATTCTCTTTTCATCAATTTAATGAACACAAACAGCTTAATAAAATTATTGATAAACTTCAAAATGATTGTGCGATTGCATTAATATCTGACGCAGGAACACCTGGTATTTCTGACCCAGGTTTTTTGTTGATTCGTGAATGTTTAAGGAATGATATTGAAATAGAATGTTTGCCGGGAGCAACTGCTTTTGTTCCAGCACTAATAAATTCAGGCCTCCCTTCAGATCGATTTATATTTGAAGGTTTCTTACCAGTTAAGAAAGGGAGATTAAAAAGAATAGAGTTGTTGAAGAATGAATCCAGAAGTATGATCTTCTATGAATCTCCGCATAGACTTATAAAGACATTAACTCAATTTATTGACTACTTTGGTGGAGATAGGGAGGTTTCAGTCTCAAGAGAAATTAGTAAAATTTATGAGGAAACAAAGAGAGGTAAACTTATAGAAGTTATTGAATATTTTAGTGATAAAAAACCAAAGGGAGAATTTGTAATTATTATATCAGGTAAAAAATGAGCAAGGAATGGATAACATCAAATATTGATTTTGAAAAAGCTGTAGATTTATCAAACTCTTTATCTGTTTCACATGATATAGCTAAATTACTTCTGCTCAGAGGTGTTTCAAATTATTCAGAAGCTGAAAATTTCTTTCGACCTAATATCAATCAACTTCACAATCCTTTTGATATGAAAGATATGAATTTAGCGATTGAAAGAATTGAATTAGCTATTCAAAGAAATGAGAGAGTGTTAATTTATGGAGATTATGATGTAGATGGAACTACTGCAGTATCTATGATGTTTGATTTTTTTTCAAAATATTTTTCATTTTTAGATTACTATATTCCTGACAGATATAGCGAAGGTTATGGGGTTTCTATTAAGTCAATTGACTTTGCGAAAAAAAATGAATTTACCTTAATAATTGCTCTAGATTGTGGAATCAGAGCAGTTAAGCAAATTGAATATGCTAACGATTTAAATATTGACTATATTATTTGTGATCATCATAATCCAGGAGAAATTATACCTGCGGCTAAGGCAATACTTAATCCCAAACAATTATCATGTAATTACAAGTTTAAAGAACTTTCAGGCTGTGGTGTGGGTTTTAAATTAATTCAGGCTTTCTGTATAAAAAGAAATATAAATAGTAATAAACTAACACCTCTTTTAGACCTATTAGCAATTTCTATTGCTGCTGATATCGTCCCTATAGTAGATGAAAATCGTATTTTAATGTTTTACGGCTTACAGCAAATTAATCGTTCTCCTAGAGAAGGTATTAAAGCGCTTATTAATTCTGCAAAGAAAGATAAAGAGATAAAAATTTCTGATATTCTTTTTGGTATTGCTCCTTTAATTAATGCAGCTGGAAGAATCCTTCATGGTAAGCATGCCGTCGAAGTATTAGTGGAAAAAGATGTTAGTAAGGCAACGGTTTATGCTGAGAAGATAAATGAACACAATAGTGTTAGAAAAGGTTTAGATAAATCAATAACTGAGGAAGCGTTATTACTTGTAGATAATTCTAAGAAATCAACAGTTCTTTTTTCTGACAAATGGCATAAAGGTGTTGTTGGTATAGTCGCTTCCAGAGTTATAGAAACCTTTTATAAACCGACAATTATTCTAGTTGAAAAAAATGGTATACTAACAGGTTCTGCCAGATCTGTACATGATTTTGATATTTATTCAGCAATTAATGAATGTGCGTATTTATGTGATAATTTCGGAGGACATAAATATGCCGCAGGTCTTACCATTAAGAAAGAAAATATACATGAGTTTATTGACAAATTTGAACAAGTTGTATCTGAAAAAATTAAGAAAAGTCAGCTCATGCCAAGATTAAATATTGATTTAGAAGCTAAATTAGAAAAAATTGATGCTAAATTTTTTAGAATTTTAAAGCAGTTTGAGCCTTTTGGCCCTAAAAACCCTAATCCTAAATTTGTTTCAAGAGATATTTTAATTAAAGATTATAGAGCTATTGGTAAAGACAAATCACATCTTAAATGTATTGTAGATAATGGAAAGGGTTTGATAATTGAAGCAATTGGTTTTGGTTTGGCAAATAAAATAGATTATATCAACAAAACTAATGAGCTGAGTATTTGTTATAGTCTTTCTGAAAATGTCTGGAACTCAAAAGTTACTAATCAACTTATCCTTCATGATATTAAATAAATCTTTTTTTTAGCTTAGGCCTCTACCAATTTTTGATGCAATTTTTTTCTTTATTTCAATAAGATTTTTTAAAAGACTAATATCATCAATCGTTATTTCGCCAGATTTCATATTGTTTTGAATAGCCTCAATATTAAATTCAATATGTTGAAGTTTTAAGGACAATATAGCTTTTTCAGCTGTTTTTTTTAAATTGTTTTTTTCAACGCCTGTATATATTTTATGTCTTTTTACCCAATTATCACTTATAACATGCTCATTACTTATTAAATCTATAGTTAATTTATTTATTTCATGATTTGTATGATTTACAAAATCATTATGTTTGATTTCAGTATCTGCTAAAATTATTTTTTCTAATTTATTGAAAATTAAATTATATAATTTATCTTGGATACTAATACTATCTGCCTGTAACTCTTCAATTATAAACTTACCCACAGTCATTTTTTCATTATTAAATTCTAGTTCCTCGTTGCCGTAATTTATTATAATTCTAATGATCTCTTTTTCAGAATTAATAATTTTACTGTTTTTAGATACAATAGTTTCTTTATTAGGTTTTTCCACTATACCTTTACTCCTAATGTTAGAATTTCCTTTTTTCCTATTTTGATCAATATCTCTTAATAGTACACTCTCTTTGACATCTAATATTTTACTGCATATTTTACAGTACTCAGTTCTTGTAAGGTAGTCTGGAATTAAAGCAATTGATTCAATTATCTCTTTAATAATTTCAACACGTTTCATTGGATCTTTTTCACTTTCAGAAAATAGAATTGAAGTTTTATATGTTATGAAATCTTTAGAATTATTTTTTAGAAATAATTTAAAATCATCGGATGATAAAGTTTTAGAAAATGAATCAGGATCATGCTTGTCTGGAAATGGAATTACTTTTACATTCATACCTTCTTTCAAGATCATATCAACACCTCTAAATGAAGCTTTAATGCCTGCAGAATCTCCATCAAATAAGATAGTTATATTTTTTGTAAATCTACTTATAAGCTTTACTTGTTCAGTTGTAAGAGATGTTCCAGAAGCAGAAACAACATTTTCTATTCCTTTTTGATGCATTGCAATTACATCTGTATAGCCTTCTACAATATAACAATTATCTAATTTACTTATTTGGTTTTTAGCAAAGAAGATCCCGTATAGAACTTTACTTTTATTGTAAATTGATGATTCTGGAGAGTTTTGATATTTCGCTTTAGCATTTTTATTTAAAGCTCTACCTCCAAAGCCTAAAATTCTTCCTGAAAAACTATGTATAGGGAACATGACACGATCTTTGAATCTATCTACAATTACCTTATCACTAACTTTAAATCCTAATCCTGATTTAAGAAAATATTCTTCAGAAAATGAATTTTTTATAGTTGCATTATAGAGAGCGCTTTGATTTTTAGGACTATATCCAAGTTCAAATTTCTTGATTATTTCCTCGTTAAAACCTCTTTCTCTAAAATATGATAGTCCAATATTTTGACCTTCTTCTTTTTCCCAAAGAGATTTTATGAAAAAAGTATTTGCAAATGTTGATAGAATATATAGGCTATCTTTTTCATTAGCAATTTGGGTCTGTTCAGAAGTCATTTCTTCTTCTTCAACCTCAATGTTATATTTTTTAGCTAAGTATTTTAGTGCTTCAGGATAATTGTAATGCTCTTTGTCCATTAAGAAGCTTACACTATTACCTCCTTCTCCACAACCAAAGCATTTATAAATACCTTTAGTTGGAGAGACTGTAAATGAAGGTGTTTTTTCATTATGAAATGGGCATAGCCCCAATAAATTAACTCCTCTCTTTTTTAATGTAATAAAGTCACCGACAACTTCCTCTATTTTGACAGTTTCAAAAATTTCATCAATTGTATGTTTTGGTATCATTTTTTCCTATTTACAACATAATCCATTAGTAAATGTAATGATTTTACTGCATCATTTTGCTCGAGTTTATTTAAAATCTCTTTCCCCTTTTTATAATAGGTTTTCATTTTTTCTTCAGCATAAATTAGCCCCCCTTCATCTTTGACAATATTTATAATTTTAGTGATTTTGATTTGATTTTTACTATCTTTTTTTATGGTATTAATAATAAATTTATTGGTTTTTTTATCTACTTTATTTAAAGTATATATAAGAGGAAGAGTCATTTTTTTTTCTCTAATGTCTAAGCCTGTTGGCTTACCAATTATTGGACTTTGTGTATAGTCAAATAAATCATCCTTTATTTGGAACGCAATACCAGCATTTTCACCGAATAATCGCATTGACTCAATATTATCTGTAGTTGTATTAATTGAGCTGGCACCGCTTTCACAACAAGCAGCAATCAATGTTGCTGTTTTCTTTCGAATTATTTCAAAATAGATTTCTTCGGTAATATTTAACCTTCTTGTTTTTTCTATTTGCAACAACTCACCTTCGCTCATTTCTTTTACAGCCCGACTTACAATTTTTAATAATTGAAACTCTTCTTTTTCTACAGCAAGCAGTAGCCCTCTTGACAAAAGAAAATCACCAACAAGAACTGCAATCTTGTTTTTCCAAAGAGCATTTATAGAAAAAAAACCTCTTCTAAAGTTTGACTCATCAATTACATCATCATGAACTAATGTTGCAGTATGTAATAACTCGATCATAGATGCTGCATTATATGTGCTGTCAGTAATTTTGTCAAATGATTTTGCGCATAAAAAAACAAACATTGGTCTCATTTGCTTGCCTTTTCTTTTTATAATATAGTGCATTATTTTATCAAGAAGCGAAACATTGGTTTTTAATGATTCCTTAAACTTCTCTTCAAACAAGCTCATTTCTAACTTAATTGGAGATTTTATCTTATTAATTGTAGACATGATTTACTAGAAATATTTTAGGCTAATATACAAACTTTACTAGAGGCAATTTGTGGGGTTACTTATTTTAATTTGTTTACTAATTGCCCACATGCCGCATTGATATCTTTACCTTTACTTTTTCTAAGGTTAACAATTACATTTTTACTTTCTAGAAAATTAATAAAATCATTAGTTTTTTTATTTGATGATTTTGTGTATTCTAAATCATCAACCGTGTTATATTCAATTAAATTTATTTTACATGGACTGATTTTTGAGAACTTCACAAGCTCATGTGCATCTTCAATACTATCATTAATATTATTTAACAAGATATATTCATATGTTATTCTAGAGCCTGTTTTATCATGGAAATATCTAATAGAATCTTGTAATTTTTCTAGAGGAATAGCTCTATTTATTGGCATCAACTCTTCCCTAGTATTGTTTTGTGCTGAATGCAAGCTAATAGCTAGATGAAACTTCACATTATCGTCAGCAAGTTTAGTTATCATCTTACTAATTCCAGCCGTTGAGACAGTAATTCTTTTTGCTGATATTGCTAGACCTTCTTCTGTGGTGATAAGGTTAATTCCTTTTAAAAGATTATCGTAATTTAATAATGGCTCTCCCATTCCCATAAATACAATATTACTTAATGATCTCCCAAAATTTAACTGAGCTTCTTCATTTAATATAAATACTTGATCATATATTTCGCTGTAGCTTAAGTTTCTTTCAAGCTTTAAAGTTCCAGTTGCACAGAAATTACAAGCTAAACTGCACCCCACTTGAGAAGATACACATGCGGTTAATCTTTTTTTTGATGGAATTAACACTCCTTCGACCAAATTATTATCATGTAGCTTTAGGCTATATTTTGCTGTTCCATCTATGCTTTTTTCAGCTTTATGAATTTTAACAGCATTAATAACAAAATGTTCATTTAAAAGTTTTCTAAGTTCTTTTGATAGTGAAGTCATTTCTTCAAATGATATAGCTCTTTTTTTCCAAAGCCACTCTGATACCTGCTTAGCTCTAAATTTTGGAATTTTTCTATCATTAAAGAATTCTGCCAACTCTTCTTTATCAATATTTCTAATGTCTCTTTTTGTATTCATTATCTTTGCAAAGATATATTTACTTTTGACCAATGCGTTTTTTACAAGCTGATTATTTATTTCCTATTTATTTGCCACCAATAAAGAATGGTGTTTTGCAAATTAATCTTGACGGTATGGTTATTGCTATACATGAAGAAAATACACTATCAGGTGTGGATATAGAAAAGTTTAGTGGTATATTATGTCCAGGATTTATTAATGCACATTGTCACTTAGAATTAAGTCATTTATTTAATTGTATTTCGCCAAATCTTGGATTAATTAATTTCATAAAAAAAATTAGTGGCCGATCTAAAACCTCTCAAAGTATAATCGCAAATAAAATTATAGATGCTGAAAATCAGATGATTAAAAATGGTATTGTTGGAGTTGGAGATATATGTAATACTATTGATACTTTATTCTTAAAAAAGGATAAAAATATTGCTTATTATAATTTTATTGAAACATTTCAGGTCCATGAAAAAAAGTTTGAGAATACTATCAATAATAGTGTTAAAATAAGAAATCAATTTAGGTTTCATAATTTAAAAGCTACTATCGTTCCGCACTCCCCTTATAGTGTTCCCCCTGCATTAATGAAAATTATATATGAATTAATTGATGATTCAAGCGATGTTATTTCAATTCATAATCAAGAAATCAAAGATGAGAATATAATGTTTCATTCAAAAGATGGAGAAATAATTAAATGGTTATTAAGCTTAGGTGCTTCAACAACAATTTGGGAAAACATTTCTCAATCTAAAGATGTTTTGTTGAATATTTCTAGCCAAAAACATTTATTAGTACATAATACATTTATGAGTAAAGATGATCTAATGGACGTATATTATTGCACATGCCCAAAAGCAAATATATATATTGAAGGGACTACTCCGGACTATTCTTTTTTTAACCTTGAAAAATTATGTGTTGGAACAGATAGCCTTGCCTCTAACTCAAGTCTTTCAATTATAGAAGAACTTTTTTGTATTCAAGAAAATTCAGATTTTGATCTAAATTCATTATTAAAAATTGGTAGTAAAAATGGTGCTGATTGTTTAGGCTTTACATCATTAGGGACCTTTGAAAATGGAAAGGTTCCGGGAATTAATCTGCTACAAAACATAGATTTTAATATGAAAATAACTACAGAAACAACAGTAAAAAGAATTATTTAGCTGAGCAGGTTTTCTGCAATTACAAGATCTTGCTTAGTAGTAATTTTGATATTTTGCTCTTCACCATCAAGCATAGATATTTTGCCATTATTTTTTTCAAATACTGATGCATCATCAGAAAATTTATTTGATGTTGCTGAAGAATATGCTGCAATAATTTCATTGCTAAGAAAGCACTGAGGAGTCTGTACGGACACTATAGAATCTCTATCTAAGTAGTAGTTATTATGTTTGTCAATTTTCCGTAATGATTCTTTTATTGGCATAACAGGTATAATTCCTGTGCCTGACACTACTTCTTGACATAATTTATTTATTAATAACTTTGTTATTAATGGACGCACCCCGTCATGAATTGCGACAATACAATTTTTAGTAATATTTTCTAGTCCTCGTTTAACTGATTCGTATCTATTTGAACCTCCTTGAACAAGCGTATGTTGAACAGAAAAATGAAATTTTTTACATAAATTTCTCCACTCACTAAATTGATCTATTGGAAGAACTAATATTATATTTTTGAAATCTGAGAACTTATTTATTGTATGCATTAACACAGGAAGATCTCTTAAGATTAGAAATTGCTTAGGTGTGCTTGTTTGCATCCTTAACCCTTTTCCGCCAGCTACTATTAAAGCCGTTCTATCCATTTTAGATTATTAGCATAGCATCTCCGTAAGTATGAAATTTGTATTTTTTCTTGACAGCTTCTTTATAAGCCTTCATTAGTAAATCATATCCTGCAAAAGCTGAAACTTGCATCATTAGAGAGGATTTTGGTAAATGAAAATTAGTTAGCATACAATTTGCAATTTGAAAATTATGAGGAGGAAATATAAATAGATTGGTCCAGCCGTCGTAAGTTATAACCATTTTTTTTGTTGAGACACTACTCTCAAGTGTCCTCATGACTGTCGTTCCTACGGCACAAATTCTTTTATTTTCCTCTTTGGCATTATTGATCTTTAATGCTGCCTCTTCATTGATTTTCATTTGTTCAGACTCCATTTTATGTTTGGATAAATCTTCAACCATTATAGGAGCAAAAGTGCCTAAACCAACATGTAATGTTGTTTCGGAAAATTCTACACCTTTGATTTGCATTTTTAGCATTTGTTTTTTACTAAAGTGAAGCCCAGCAGTTGGTGCTGCTACTGCTCCTTCATGCTTAGCATAAATAGTTTGGTATCTTTCTGTGTCTTGGGTTGTTGGTTCTCTTTTAATAAATCTTGGAAGTGGTGTGCTTCCCAGTGAGTTTAATGTTTCTTTAAATTCTTCATGAGTACCATCATATAAAAATCTTAATGTTCTTCCTCTGGAAGTTGTATTGTCAATTACTTCAGCTATAAGCTCATCATTTTCACCAAAAAATAATTTATTTCCAATTCTAATTTTTCTTGCAGGATCAACTAAGACATCCCAAAGCCTATTTTGCTGGTTTAGTTCTCTAAGTAAAAATACTTCAATCTTTGCACCAGTTTTTTCTTTGTTTGCGTATAATCTTGCAGGAAACACTTTTGTATTGTTAAGACATATCATATCACCATTTTCAAAATAGTCAATTAGATCGCCAACTTTTTTATGCTCAATATCTCCAGTTTCTTTGTTTACTACCATTAGTTTAGATTCATCTCTACTTTTCGCTGGTGTATCTGTAACCAACTTTTCAGGTAAATCAAAGTTGAACATTGACAATTTGTATTTCATAATGATTTTATTTTTAGGATTTGCAAATATAATACATTGCAAAGGCGATGTCAATAGTTTTTAGCTATTTAGTTTTTTTTCAAAATCTTCGATACTTAAAGATGATTTTAAATTAAATTCTCCAATATTTGTTCTAATAAGAGAAATTAAATGCGCTCCGTTATTTAGTTTCTTGCCTAAATCATGTGCAATTGATCTAATATACGTCCCCTTACTACAATTTATTTTTAGTCTAATCCTTGGTAATTCAGCCTCTATTATTTCTATTGAATTTATTATCACCTTTCTTGACTTGATAATTATTTTTTCGCCTCTTCTGGCTTTTTTGTATAATCTTTCACCATCAACTTTTAATGCAGAATAAATTGGAGGTATTTGCTCTATCTCACCATTAAATTCTTGCAAATTATCCTGGATTTTTTTTAGTGTTATTGATTTGGTATCATAGGTTTTATCGATTTCTGTTTCTAAATCAAATGATGGTGTTGTAGCTCCAAATAATACATCTGCCACATAGGTTTTGTCTTGGTCTTGAATTTGAGATATTTTCTTTGTGAATTTACCAGTACATATTATCATGAGCCCTGATGCTAGCGGGTCTAATGTTCCAGCATGACCAACTTTTAGCTTCTTAAATTTATATTTTATCTTTAATAGATTTCTGATTTTTTTTACTAGATCAAATGAGGACCAACCTATTGGTTTATTAAATGTTAAGATTTTACCATTTAAAAATAATTCTGATGAAATTTCACTATCAAATTCGATCATTTATATACTAGAGATAATTATTGCACATAATCCAGCGATAAAACAATAAATTGAAAAGTACTTTAGTTTGCTGTTTTTTACAATCTTAATCATCCATTTGCATGCAAAAATACCAGTTATAAATGCTGCTAAAAAACCAGCTGAAAGCTCTAATACAGCAGCATTAGCAAATAGATCGCCTCCGTCAAATAAGTCTTTTAATATTTTACCAATTATTAATGGCACAACCATTAAAAATGAAAACTTTGCAGCCTTTTCTTTATCAACCCCAAGCAAGACAGCTGTTGAGATTGTTGCGCCAGATCTTGATATTCCAGGTATTATTGCGATAGCTTGAGATAACCCTATAATAATTGCATCAATAAAATTTACTTTTTTATTTGTTGTCTTTGCTTTATCAGCAAGAAATAAAATAGCACCAGTTAATAATAGCATTAGCCCAACAAATGAAATTTGATTATTAAATAAGCTCTCCATTTCATCACTAAACACTAATCCAACAATTGTTGCGGGAATCATTGATAAAATAATTTTGATAGAAAACTGAAAATCTTCTTTACATCTCTTAAAAAAAATACCCTTAAAGATATCTGTAATTTCATTTCTGAAAATTACAATTGTACTTAACGCTGTAGCAAAATGTAATACAACTGTCATTAAGAGACTTTGACTAGCCACTTGTTTGTTCCCGAGTATTGTTTTCATTATTTCTAAATGACCACTACTACTAACAGGAAGGAACTCTGTAAGTCCCTGTATGATCCCTAATAAGATTGCGTGAAGAATCTCCACAGAAATTTATTTTTTTGGTTGGTACATAATGGCGAAAATTTCTATAACAAATCCTATAACGATTAGTATTGGAGCCAATGTAAGTCTTCTGAAATTAAATATTTCATAAGAGAATTCATTTGGATTTTCAGAGCCTCCGCCAATCATTAGTATTAGTCCAGTCGATATAAAAAGGACGCCTAAAATTAATAGAAGATAGTTTTTTTGTTTGAATACGAATTTCATTTTTTTTAGTTGTAAAGTTCACTTTCTGACACATTAATAAATTTTTTGACTGCAAAGTATGTAGATAGGCTGCTAAGTATTATTCCAATTATAAATATAAGTATAAAAACAAGACCAATGATTTTTAAATCTGTAATGTTTAGTAAGCTGGCTGTCTCTGTTTGTACTAACTGAATTGAACCCATTAGCATGAAAATAGCAAAAATTGCACTATACATTCCTTGATATATCCCGTCTAAAATAAAAGGCTTTTGAATAAAGCTGTTTTTTGCCCCTACAAGTCTCATTGTTTTAATCAAAAATCTTTTTGAGTACACTGAAAGTCTAATTGTATTATTTATTAATGCAAAAGCAATAAAAAATAATATGATGCAAAATGTCAGTAAAAAAAGGGATAGTTTTTTGACATTATTATTGATTTTACTTATAAGATTTTTTTGATAATAAATCTCGTGAACTAGACTATTCTTAATTAGATTATTTGAAATTACTGAAAGACTATCATTATTTGAGTAATTAGGACTTAGTTTAACATCTATAGAAGCAAGTATTGGGTTGAAACCTAAAAAATCTACAAATTCTTCTCCAAGATCAGATTCTAATTCAGACGTTGCAACTTCTTTGGAAATAAATGAGGTTGATTTTGTAAAAGGCATTGCATCAATTGATTTATTAAATTTCTTTATTTCAAATTGATTTGTATTTTCTTTTATCATAATAGAGAACCCAACATTCTCCTTAATATAGTTGGAAAGTTTCTGCGCATTTATTAACACTAAAGATAATAGTCCAACAACAAATAACACAAGAGATAAGCTTATAATAACAGATGTAGAGGAAGAAATTATTTTTCTATTAAGATTTTTGTTTTTACTTTTATTCATTCTAATGGCTAAAATATAAAAATACTATAAAGATTAGTTTGTATTGATTAAATTTGTGTCGCATAGATTAAAAAATATTGATGGATTATAATTTTACAGAAATAGAGAAAAAGTGGCAAAATCATTGGGCTAAAAATTTAACTAATCAGGTTAATGAATTGCCAGAAAAAGAAAAATTTTATGTCCTTGATATGTTCCCATACCCATCCGGCTCTGGCCTTCATGTTGGTCACCCGCTAGGATATATTGCTTCAGATATATTTGCCAGATATAAAAAGCTTAAAGGTTTTAATGTTCTTCATCCAATGGGGTATGATTCATTTGGCTTGCCAACTGAGCAGTATGCTATACAGACAGGAATTCACCCTGAGCAGGCAACAGAAATTAATACTAAAAGATATAGAGCTCAATTAGACAAGATTGGCTTTGCATTTGACTGGAGTAGGGAGATTCAAACGTCCAATCCAAATTATTACAAATGGACTCAGTGGATTTTTAAACAATTTTTTAATTCTGCATATTGCACAAAAAAAAATAAGGCAGTAGATATTAATGAGCTTATTTCTTATTTTAACGAATATGGAAATCTTAACTGTACTTATTTCTGTGGAGAAGTCAATGATTTTACAAAAGATGATTGGGCTAGCTTCTCGATGGAGGCAAGGCAGGAAATCCTCTTACTCTATAGACTTGCTTTTTTATCTGAATCCATAGTTAATTGGTGTCCTGAGCTAGGAACTGTTTTGGCTAATGATGAGGTTAAGAATGGTTGTTCCGAAAGGGGTGGTTTTCCAGTTGAACAAAAAAAAATGAAGCAATGGTCTTTAAGAATTACTGCATATGCTGATCGCTTAAATTCTGATTTAAATAGTCTTAATTGGTCAGATTCTTTAAAGGAGATGCAAAGAAATTGGATTGGAAAATCAAAAGGACTGATATTAAATTTTAATGTTTGTAATTCAGATTATGATATTAAGGTGTTTACAACAAGAGGTGATACTGTTTTTGGTGTAAATTTTGTTGTTTTAGCTCCAGAGCATGAGCTTGTTCAGAAAATTACTACCAAAGATGCAAAAGTAATGGTTGAGAAATATATTAACACAACTTCCCTTAGAAGCGAAAGAGAAAGACAGTCTGAAAAGAAAGTTAGCGGCGCATTTACAGGAGCATTTGCTTTACATCCGTTAACAGGCGAAAAAGTTGCTATATGGATTTCTGACTATGTTCTTGTTTCTTATGGAACAGGTGCTGTAATGGCAGTGCCATGTGGGGATCAAAGAGATTGGCTTTTTGCAAATCATTTTAATATTGATATAATTAATATATTTAAAGATAAAGATATAAGTAATTCTGCCTATGAAGGTAGAGATGCAATCATCGCTAATTCAAAATTTTTAGATGGCTTGAGTTGTGATGAAGCAATAAAAAAAATAAGCTTATATGTAAAAGAAAATAAAATAGGTGATGAAAAAATAAACTTTCGATTAAGAGATGCTGTGTTTTCAAGACAAAGATATTGGGGAGAGCCTTTTCCTGTTTTTTATAAAAACTCATTACCTTATATATTTGATGATGAGTCAATAGTTACATTGCCAATCATTGATAAATATTTACCCACAAAAGATGGAGAACCCCCTCTGGCAAGAGCAAAAAAAGAGGATTGGAGTGTTTATGACGGAGATGCTATGGATACTAATGTTATGCCAGGATGGGCAGGCTCTTCTTGGTATTTTTTGCGTTTTATGGATCCAAACAACAAAGAGGAATTTGTGGCTAAAGCTAAGTCAGATTATTGGGGACAGGTAGATTTATATATAGGTGGGGCAGAGCATGCTGTTGGACATCTCCTTTATTCTCGTTTTTGGACAAAGTTTTTATATGATAAAAATCTCATTTCTTTTGACGAGCCATTTAAAAAGCTTATTAATCAAGGCATGATTCTAGGTAGATCTAATTTTGTTTATAGAATAAATAACACCAACACTTTTGTTACATATGGTTTAAAAGCTAATTATGAAACCACTGCTTTACATGTAGACATTAATATGGTTAATAATGATGTTTTAGATTTAGATAAATTTAAAAAATGGAGAAAAGAATTTTCCAATGCTAAATTTATATTAGAAAACAATATTTATGAATGTGGTTTTGAAATTGAGAAAATGTCCAAATCAAAATATAACACTCAAACACCAGATGAATTAATAGATAAATTTGGAGCAGATACTTTAAGGATATATGAAATGTTTTTAGGCCCTTTAGAGCAGTTTAAGCCCTGGAGTACAAAAGGAATTAATGGCGTTCATAATTTTTTAAAAAAGTTTTGGCGGTACATCCACGATGATGACAATCTAATAAGTTTGTCTGAAGATTTAGCTTCGAAAGAGTCATTCAAAACAATACATAAAACAATTAAGAAAGTTGAAGAAGATATAGAAAGATATTCTTTTAATACTGTAGTTAGCAATCTAATGATTTGTCTTAATGAGTTAATTGAACAAAAATGTAAAGACAAGAAAATATTCACACAATTTATTATTTTACTTTCTCCTTATGCTCCACATATTTCTGAAGAGATATGGCGTCATTTAGGATATGATTATTCAATTACAAAAGCTAAATTCCCTAATTTTGATTCTTCATATTTAGTTGAGAAAGAAATAAATTATCCCATTTCTTTTAATGGAAAAATGAGATTTAAATTGCAGTTTTCTGCTGAAGAAACTAGTGAAAATATTGAAAAAATAGTTTTATCTAATAGTAAAACTATTCATTATTTGGAAGGAAACCCCATAAAAAAAGTAATTATTGTTGCTAAAAAAATTATCAATATTGTTTTCTAATAATTAATTTGAAGAAACAAATCAAATTTTTTGTTTTTAGTAATTTCTTTGTGGCTATTTGCGTTGCAGCGCTAACTTTATCTTCTCAATTTATATTTTCAGAGTTTAATTTTCAGATTGTCTGTTTTGCATTTTTCTCAACATTTCTCTCATATAATTTTCATAGTTTTTTCTCTCGTAATCGTATTGAAGGGTTTAGATTAACAACAATATTTAATCACTTTTCTAATCCAATGATTTTACTTTTGTTAATCTCTTTTATATTGGGTTTTTTATTATTTATTAAGTTTGAAAATATTACTCAATTTATTATTATTATACTGTCACTAATAGCATTTTTTTATCCTTTTTTTCTGCGAGAGTTACCCTTTTTGAAAATATTTTTAATTGCGACATCATGGACAACTACCTCAGTTGTTATTTTACTATTTGAAAATAATGTCATAATAGACCAAAGTGTAATGCTTGCCTTTGTTAAAAGGTTTTTATTTGTTTTAGCAATTACTATTCCATTTGATTTAAGAGATTATCGTTTTGACAGTGTTAAAATGAAAACTTTTCCGCATGTTTTTGGTTATAATGCTTCAAAAAAAATTGCAATAGGATTTTTAATAGTTTATTTAGGTATTTCTATTTTTGAATTTCTACAACTCGATCTCAAATTATCTTTTCTAGTGTCTTTTGTTTTGACTTTTGTTTACTCCTCTTATTTAATTCTTATTACCTCTGAGAAAAAAAATAAATTATTTTTCTCACTTTTTGTTGAATCGGCCTCTATTTCTATTTTGTTTTTTTTAATAATTACTTCAATCTTTTTGTAAAATATCTTCTTATATTTACTGAATATTTAAATAAATCTCATGTCTGACAAAACCTCTTCAGTCCATTATATTGACTATCTTGATTTAGATAAAATTTTAGATGCTCAAAACCCTTTGAGTACAAAAAATAATAATGAAGCTCATGAAGAGATGTTGTTTATTATTATACATCAAACATATGAATTATGGTTTAAGCAAATAATTCATGAGATTAATTCAATCATGGATTTATTTAAAAAACAGCAAATTGACGAAGAGAATGTTGGTTTAATTGTTGGTAGAATAGGTCGTGTTAACAAAATCCTTGAAGTATTAGTTAAGCAATTAGATATTCTTGAGACCATGACATCTCTTGATTTTTTAGAGTTCAGAAACTATCTTTCACCAGCCTCTGGCTTCCAATCTCATCAGTTTAGAAAACTCGAAGTAATGTTAGGACTAAAAATTGATAATCGTCATCAGTTTGGTGGATGCCCTTATCATAGTCAATTTGAAGGTGATAAGAAAAAGGAAATTCTTGAAATAGAGGATAACGTTTCATTATTTGATCTTGTAGAAAAGTGGCTTGAAAGAATACCATTTTTGGAGATGAAAGATTTTAATTTTATTGAAAAATATCAGAAAGCAGTATGGGATATGGTTAGCAGTGAGATTAATGAGATAAATAGCTCTTTATTACTTAATGAAAATGATAAGGCGATTCGTGTTAAGATGATTGAAGAAAATAGAAAATATTTTGAAAATGTGTTCAATAAAGATAACCATCTTAAGGCTATAGATGACGGCACTACTAAGCTATCATATAAAGCAACTATGTCAGCATTATTGATAAATTTATATCGAGACCAGCCCATACTTCATCTTCCTTACAGGTTTTTAAGAGAGTTAGTGGAAATGGATCATAAGATTGCATCTTGGAGATTTAGACATGTTCAAATGGTTGAGAAAATGCTTGGTCAAAAAATTGGTACCGGAGGATCTTCTGGTCAAGGATATCTTAAAAAAACAGTTGATCAACATAGATTATTTGAAGATATTGCCAATATAGCAACACTGATGATTTCAAGAGTTTACCTTCCAGAACTTCCATCAAGTATAAAAAATGAACTAGGATATAATTTTACTAATAAAAAATAAATGGATTTAGGCTTAAAAAACAAGAATGCAATTGTTTGTGGAAGTACACAGGGAATTGGAAAGGCTACTGCACAAGAATTAGCAAGACAGGGTGCAAATATTACTTTAGTTGCCAGAAATAAGAATGTTTTAAGTAATGTTTTAGAATCACTTGATAAATCTTTGGGACAGAGTCATCGTTTTGTTTGTATTGATTTTAGTGCAGATAATTTTCTAGAAAAGATTCAAGTTTTAGATCAATCTTATGATATTTTAATAAATAATACTGGAGGCCCTGCAGGAGGGCCAATTATAGATGCCAAGCCACAAGCCTTTCTAGATGCATTTAAAATGCACTTAATAAATAACCAGCTTTTAGTTTCACATGTTGTACAGTCGATGAAAGTAAAAAATTTTGGTAGAATTATTAATGTTATTTCTACCTCTGTTAAAGCGCCAATTCAAGGTCTGGGAGTATCCAATACTATAAGAGCTGCTGTAGCTAATTGGGCTAAAACATTATCACTTGAACTTGGCCCTTTTGGAATAACCGTTAATAATGTCCTGCCTGGTTTTACAAATACAAATAGACTAACTTCAATTATTCAAAGAAAAGCTAATGAGCAATCTAAATCAATTGATGATGTTTCTAAGGCAATGCAAAGCTCTGTGCCAGCTAGAAGATTTGGAGAGTCTCACGAAGTAGCAAATGCTGTAGCTTTTCTAAGTTCAGTTGGAGCGAGTTATATTAATGGAATAAATCTACCTGTTGATGGTGGTAGAACAGCAAGCTTATAACATATGGAAAAAATATTAAATTATATTGATGGAGAAATGCGAGCACCCTCTTCAAATAAATATATTAACAACTATAACCCTTCTAGTGGTCTGGTTTATTCGTTAATTGCTAATAGCAGTAAGAAAGATATTAATTCAGCAGTTGATTCTGCAAAACAAGCTTTTAATGATTGGAGTACAAGCTCAAAAAAATTCAGACATGATGTGCTTATGAGTATTGCTGATAAAATTGAAGAAAATTTTGAAGCATTAGTAGTTGCAGAAAGTTTAGATAATGGTAAAACAGAAAGTTTAGCTCGAAGAGTTGATATACCAAGAGCTTCAGAAAATTTTCGGTTTTTTGCAACAGCTATACTACACTTTTCTTCTGAAACTCATGATATGGATGGCAAGGCATTAAACTATACTTTAAGAGAACCAGTTGGTGTTTGTGCTTGTATTTCTCCTTGGAATTTACCTTTGTATTTACTCACTTGGAAGATCGCTCCTGCTCTTGCGGCAGGTAATACTGTGGTTGCTAAACCTTCAGAGATAACTCCTATGACTGCATACTTATTAAGTAAAATATGTATTGAAGCAGGTGTGCCCAAAGGCGTTTTAAACATTGTTCATGGATTAGGTTCTGAGATTGGTGATAATTTAACTACTCACCCTGACGTACCTATTGTTTCTTTTACTGGAGGGACATTAACTGGTCAACATATTGCAAAAGTAACCGCTCCTATGTTTAAGAAACTATCTCTTGAGCTAGGAGGTAAAAACCCAAATATTGTTTTTGATGATGCAGATTTTGAAAAATCTGTATCAATGGCTGTTAAAGCCGGTTTTTCTAACCAAGGACAAATATGTCTATGTGGATCAAGATTATTTGTTCAGGAAACTATTTATGAAAAATTTAAAATTGCCTTACTTGAAAAAATATCTGAGCTAGCGGTTGGGAGTCCTCTCGATAATAAAACAGATATTGGGGCTGTTGTGTCGCATGAGCATATGACAAAAATATTGTCAAAAATAGGAGAAGCTGAAGAGCTTGGTGGAAAGATTTTATGCGGAGGTAAAAGAAAAATATTGGCAGGAAATTTAAAGGGAGGATATTATCTAGAGCCCACTGTTATAGAAGGTTTAAGCTATGATTGTAGTATAAATCAAGAAGAAATTTTTGGCCCTGTATTAAGTTTATTACCATTTAAAAGTGAAGAAGAGGTTATCATGATGGCAAATTCTACAAAATATGGTTTATCAGCAAGTATTTTTACTAATGATATTAGTAGAGGACATAGAGTCGCTGCAAAAATAAAGGCTGGAGTTGTTTGGGTAAATACTTGGCTTTTAAGAGATCTTAGAATCCCATTTGGCGGCATGAAACAATCTGGTATTGGTAGAGAAGGAGGGTTTAAGTCTTTACAGTTTTTTACAGAGCCAAAAAATGTATGTATTAAAATATAAAATATGAATGGTAAAAAATTTAATAGCTCAAGAGCACCTCTAGCAGTTGGTCTTTATCCACACGCTAGACAGGTAGGTGATTTATTGTTTCTATCTGGTGTAGGCCCCAGAGTTCCGGACTCTAAAGATATTCCTGGTGTTACTTTAGATGATAATGGCTTAATTGTAAATTATGATATTGCCAAGCAATGTCATTCTGTATTTACAAATATTCGATATATTTTAGAAGATGCTGGATCATCATGGAATAATATTATTGATGTTCAGGTGTTTTTAACCAATATGAAGGATGACTTCTCTACATATAATAAAATTTATGCTGAATATTTTAAGGAAAATCAACCATGTAGAACAACTATTGAGATCAAAAGTTTGCCTACGCCCATTGCAATAGAATTAAAAATTATAGCAACAATTTAATAAATAGAAATTATGAATACAATACGAAGACCTTTTAACTTTAAAAAATGGATTGATGATAACCAAGAATTTCTAAAACCCCCTATTGGAAATAAATGTGTTTATACAGAATCAGAAGATTTTATTATCATGGTAGTAGGAGGTCCAAATGTTAGAAAAGATTATCATTATAATGAAACTGAAGAGTTTTATTATCAGATTAAAGGAGATATAGTTGTAGGGATTCAGGAAAATGGAATTGCTGTTGATATTCCTGTTAAAGAAGGGGAGATTTTTCTTCTGCCCGCCAAAGTACCACACTCACCAAAAAGAAGTGCAGGCTCTATTGGATTGGTGATTGAGGCAAAAAGAAAAACAAATGAGATGGATGGATTGATGTGGTTCTGTGAAAATTGTAATGAGTCAATACATAGTACCAAATTTAAACTTACTAATGTTGAGAAAGATTTTCAGCCAAGATTTAAAGAGTTTTATAATTCAGAAGACTTAAGAACATGTAAAAAATGTAATAGTGTAATGCAGGCTGATAAGAGGTTTTTATAAATGAAGAAGTTATTTACAATTGATATCCACACTCATATTCTTCCTAAGAATATTCCGAATTTTAGTAAAAAATTTGGATATGGAGAATTCATTAATCTTGAACACCACAAACCTTGTTGTGCAAAAATGATGATGAATGATCAGTTTTTTAGAGAAGTAGATGAGAATTGCTGGTCTCCATCTGCTAGAATTAAAGAATGTGATCATCATAATGTTGATGTACAGGTTTTATCCACTGTTCCCGTAATGTTTTCATATTGGACTAAACCAAAAGATGGTTTAGAGATTTCTAAATTCATTAATGATGATCTTATTGAATCAGTTTCAAAGAATCCTAAAAGATTTGTTGGGCTTGGGAACCTTCCTATGCAAAGTACAGATTTAGCTATTAAAGAATTAGAAAGATTAAAATCTATTGGTTTTAAAGGTATACAAATAGGCTCACATATTAATGATTTGAATTTAGATGATCCATCTTTTTTCCCTATTTATGAAGCTTGTGAAAGTTTAGATATGGCAATTTTTGTTCATCCCTGGTGGTGGATGGCTAAAGAAAAAATGGATAAATACTGGTTGCCATGGCTTGTTGGAATGCCAATGGAAACTTCTTTAGCAATTTGCTCCATGATTTTCAGTGGTGTTTTTCAGAAATTCCCCAAATTAAGAGTAGCCTTTGCTCACGGAGGCGGTTCTTTTCCTTCTACAATTGGAAGAATTGAGCATGGATTTAATGTGAGGCCAGATCTTGTAGCAGTAGACAATAATGTAAACCCAAGAGATTATTTAGGACAGTTTTGGTTAGATAGTCTTGTCCATGATGATAAAATGTTAGAATATATTATTGAACTTGTCGGAGAAGATAAAGTTGCACTTGGAACTGATTATCCATTTCCGCTTGGTGAATTATCTCCGGGAAAATTAATTCATGACAGACCTTATCCTAATAATGTAAAAGAGAAATTACTTTCCAATAATGCTTTAGATTGGCTAAATATGAAAAAAGAAGATTTTATTTAATGAATGCTAATCTAACTATTGGGACTTGTGATTATTACGTTGATTTTACACTCTCAAACGATTTGTCAATTCCTTTAAATTTTAATGGAAATCAGCCTAACACCTATGGAGTAGATTTTGCAACTTCAAAGCCTTATACTGACGATCAATTTATTGGAGATAGAAGAAAAGGTGGCCCTTGTAATTTTGAAGTATATACATTAACCCCTCACTGCAATGGAACTCATACAGAATGTATTGGACATATTACAGAAGAAAGAATATCAATTTTAAATTCACTAAGAGATGTAATGATAGCTAGTTCTTTGATCACAGTTTCTCCAAGTATTACTAATGAGTCATATGTGCCAGACATCAATAGTGATGATCTTGTTATTACCAAAAAAGAACTTTTTAATAAACTTGAAAATGTACCATCAGCCTTACTTAAAGGATTAATAATTAGGACTAGTCCAAATAAGAAAAACAAAAAATCTCAAGATTATATGAAATTACCTCCTGCTTTTTTTAGCCTTGAGGCTATGCAGTATATAGTAAGTAAAGGGGTAGAACATTTATTAGTTGACACTCCTTCTGTAGATAGGTTATTTGATGATGGAAACCTTTCTGCACATAATACTTTCTGGGATACTAATAAAAAAAAATATAACCCACATACCAAACATAAAACTATCACAGAAATGATTTTTGTTGACAATAATATTTCTGATGGCAGTTATCTTTTAAATTTACAAATACCTGCATTTGTTGCAGATGCTGCTCCAAGTCGTCCAATAATATTTAAGTTAAATGACATATAACACTTCAAAAGATTTTGCTTGTCAAATGGATTCCATTGATCCTCTAAAATCATTTCAAGATAGGTTTTATATTCCTAAACAGAAAAATGGCGAAAGACATATTTATTTATGTGGAAACTCGCTTGGTTTACAAAGTAAGAATACATCTCAATATATTGAACAGGAATTAAAAGATTGGAAGAATTTAGGAGTAGAGGGTCACTTTCATGCTAAAAACCCTTGGCTTCCTTATCATGAGTTTTTGTCTGATAGTTACTCAAGAATCCTTGGAGCTAGAGTTAGTGAAGTTGTTGCTATGAATACTCTCTCTGTAAATTTACATTTAATGTTAGTTTCATTTTATCGTCCTGATAATAAACGTTTTAAAATAGTAATTGAAGACGATGCTTTTCCATCAGATATTTATGCTGTTGAGTCTCATATCAAACATCATAATCTCAATCCTGAAAATATTCTTATTAGGTTAAAACCAAGAGAGGGAGAAAGTTCTATTAGAACAGAAGATATTGAAGAAATAATTAATAATCAAGGAGATCAAATAGCACTTCTAATGCTTGGGGGAGTTAACTATTATACTGGTCAGGTTTTTGATTTTAAAAATATAACTAGATTTTGTCACAAAAAAGGAATTAAAGTAGGATTTGATTTAGCTCATGCTGTTGGAAATATTGAATTATCACTTCATGAATGGCAAGTTGATTTTGCTGTTTGGTGTTCTTATAAATATCTTAATTCTGGCCCTGGTTCAATAGGTGGAGTTTTTGTTCATTCTAAACATCATAATAGTGAATTGCATAGGTTTGCCGGATGGTGGGGGCACAATAAGGAGGATAGATTTAAAATGCCTGATAAGTTTAATCCTATAAAATCAGCTGAAGGTTGGCAGCTAAGCAATCCTCCTATTCTTTCACTTGCCGCTATTAGAGCTTCATTATCAATCTTTGATGAAGTTGGCATGGAAGCATTAATTAAAAAATCTACGAAAATGACTTCCTATCTAGTGTTTTTACTTAAAAATATTTCATCTAATCGAATTTCTATTATTACTCCAAAAGAAAGAGGATGTCAGATTTCTATACGAGTCTCTGGAGGAGATAAAGTCTTATTTGATAAGATAACTCAAAGAGGAGTCATTGCTGATTGGAGAGAGCCTGATGTGATTAGGGTGGCTCCAGTTCCTTTGTATAATAGTTATTTGGATGTATTTAATTTTTATAAAATTTTAGAAGAGATATTATAGTATGAAAAAAGATGTAATTATAGTTGGTGCTGGATTAGCGGGTTCATTATGTGCATTATATATGCTTAAAAGAGGCTTTAAGGTTAGGCTATATGAAAGAAGGGCAGATATGAGAAATACTGTTTTAATTGCAGGAAGGTCAATTAATCTTGCGCTATCAGTAAGAGGGTGGACTGCACTAGAAAGAGTTGGAGTAGATGATAATGTTAAAGAAATATCTATAGCAATGCCAAAAAGAGTTATGCATGATCTAGAGGGTAATCTTACAGATCAGTTTTATGGAAATAAAGATCAGGCAATTTATTCTGTTCCTCGGGGCGAGTTAAATGTTCTTTTAATGAATTTAGCACAAGAGAGAGGAGCGGAACTTTTTTTTAATCAAAAATGTTATGATGTAGATATGGAAAATCCGCGACTTACATTTGAAAACACTATTGATGGTAAAATTTCTAATGTTAGTTGCGATTTAATTATTGGTGCTGATGGTGCTTTCTCTGCTATTAGAACTAAGATGATGAAGCAGGATCGTTTTCAATACTCTCAATACTATATTGAGCATGGATATAAGGAGTTGTTGATACCTGCAAATTTAGATGGTTCTCATAAAATTGAAAAGAATGCTTTACATATTTGGCCTCGAGGTAACTTTATGTTGATTGCCCTACCAAATCTTGATGGTAGCTATACTTGCACACTCTTTTCTCCTTTTGAAGGAAAAGACTCTTTTAGTGAATTAAAAACAACTAATGAGATAACTAATTTTTTTAACTCTGTATTTAAAGATTTCACCCCTTTAATTCCCGATTTGGTAGATCAGTTTTTAAATAATCCTACAGCTTCTTTAGGAATTTTTAAGTGTTTTCCATGGAATGTAAAAGATTTTTGTGTGCTTATTGGTGATTCTGCACATGCAACAGTACCTTTTTATGGACAAGGGATGAACGCTAGCTTTGAAGACTGTAGAGTATTAGATGATTTAATTGAGGAGTATGAAGGGGATATGCTTATGAGTTTAAATAAATTCTCTCAGTTAAGAAAGCCTAACGGAGATGGTGTTCAGGATTTATCTCTTCATAATTTTATTGTTATGAGAGATAAAACAGCAGATCCAATATTTTTACTACAAAAAAAAATAGAACAAAAATTTGCTCAGTTACATCCTGAAAAATGGCTTCCATTGTATAGTATGGTCTCTTTTTCAAATATTTCATATGCAGATGCTTGGGTTATTGGAATGGAACAAGAAAAGTTAATGTCTAAAATCATGAGCTTACCTAAAATAAAAGAGACATGGGATAGTGATTTTGTTATGCAAGAAATGCTTAAAATGTGCTAGATGATATTTAATGATATTAAAAAAAATTCAATCTTATTTTTTTTAACGGCTTTGCCATTTTTTGCTTACTCTGGATGCGAAGATGGAGATTGTGAAAATGGTTATGGAACATATATATGGAGAAATGGAGATTCTGATTTAAGTTCATGGATTGTTGGGGATAAGTATATAGGTTCATTTAAAAATGGTAAGATGCATGGCCAAGGAAACCATGTTAGCACAAATGGTAAAAGATATATTGGTAGTTACTTATTTGGGCTCCGAAGTGGTTATGGAATTCTAAAATATAAAGATAGTTCTTCTTATACTGGATTTTTTAAGCACAACTTAATGCATGGGAAAGGAATTATAATTGATGTTAAAGGAGTAACAAAAAATGTATTATTTGATTATAATAAGATCATTAAAACTAACTTAGATGATTAAAAAAATATCCCTTTTATTTTTAATATTTTTCTTTTCTGTTTCTCTTTCTGCACAAATTAACGAACTAAACACTGCTTCTTTTAAATTAGATTCTTTACTACAGAAAAAATCTGGTGAAGAATTTTTTCATGCTACTAATTTTATGATATCAATTACTAAGAAGTCTTTTTTGAAAGCTTCTGTTAATGGCGGTTTTTATAATAATTCACTTATTAAAATTATTTTTCCTAAAGAGTTAACTAAAACAAAATTAACTCTAATCAAATTAGGGCTTGAAAATAAATTGTTAAGATTTGAGAAGCAAATGAATAAAGTAGCTGAACAATCATGTGAAGAATCGGCTAATATTTTTATACAGTCTATTAGTGCCATAAAATTTGATAAGATATCTATCACTAATATAAATCAAAACTCTTCACTCACTGACTATTTAATTAATAAGAAAAGTAAAGAGCTGTATATTAGTTTATATCCATTAATTGAAAAGAAAATCTTTGAGAGTAAATTACTTGAGGAGTATAATTTTCTTATCAAAAAGTATAATAAAATTCCTTTCATAAAAAAGATTAATTTTGACATTAAGGATTACATAGTTTCAAAAACCTTGGAAGGAATTTACAGTCTTATTTCTGAAGAAGAAAATAAAATTAAAAAGTCACTATTTTAATCTCAATAAATAAATTAAATGTCATCTAAATTATTTTTTCTCATATTATTTGTTGTTTTTATTTCATGTAAAACGGAAGAGAAGAAACATGTTATTTTATCTAAATCATTTGAAAATTACGTTAATTGGATTTATAATGACAAATTAATAATAATTGACGCATACTCATGTGAGAACCTAGATAGTGTTTTATTGCTTGTAGACGGAATTGTGCTGACAGGAGGAGAAGACATAAACCCGTTAATGTATAATGATAGTTCAAATCTTACTCTTTGTGAGAAAATGGATTTTAGAAGAGATACTATTGAAAAAAAATTATTTGATTATTCTTTAAATAATAATATTCCATTTATAGGAGTGTGTCGAGGTATGCAAATGATGAATGTTGCACATGGTGGCACATTATACGGAGATATCCCTTCAGAAATTGGTGAAGACGTTACTCATAGGAATAATGGGGAGGTAATGCACGACATAGTATTATCTAGTACTAATCAGTTATATACAAATATGATTTTCCCTCAAAATCCTCAAACTTCATTTATTGATACGGTCTTTAATGTAAATTCTTGGCATCATCAAGGTTTAAAGAAAATTGCTCCTGGAATAAAAGTAATAGCAAAATCTCATGACGGTTTGCCAGAAGCTGTTGTTATGGACATTAATATTCATTCGTTTATGATTGCAGTACAATTTCATCCTGAGCGATTAGGTAAGGATAATTTAATACATAGACATATTCGTTCTAATTTTTTACACGCTATTTCTAATTAGTTAAAGCATTTACTTTTCTATCTTTGCTTGTAATGCTGAAAAAAAAGACTCTTCTAATGATTTTAGATGGCTGGGGCCATGGTGATAAATCAATATCTGATGTTATATTCAATTCTAAAACTCCTTTTATAGACTCCTTGTATTCAAGGTTCCCAAATTGTGAGCTATTGACTGATAGTAAAAATGTTGGGTTGCCAAACAATCAAATGGGCAATTCAGAGGTTGGACACTTAAATATTGGTGCGGGTAGAATTGTTTACCAAGATCTAGCAAAAATCAATAATGCATGCAAAACTAATTTAATTAAAGATCAAGAGGCTTTAGTAAAATCTTTATACTACAGTAAAAATAACAATGTCCCACTACATTTAATCGGACTTGTTTCCGATGGGGGTATTCATTCACATCAAGATCATCTTTATAAACTATGTGAAATAGCTCGAGAATATGGATTGAAAGATGTTTTTGTTCATGTATTTACAGATGGAAGAGACTGTGATCCTAAATCAGCTGTTAAGCTTATTAAAAGATTAGAAAAGAATTTATTTGGAGCTAAAGTTGCCACTGTTTGTGGAAGGTATTATGCTATGGATAGAGATAAAAGATGGGAAAGAATTAAGTATTCGTATGATGCGATGGTACATGCAATTGGTGTGAAATCTCAAGATTATATTAATCTAATTTCTGAATCATATGATAAGGGAATAACTGATGAATTTATTAAACCTATTGTTGTAGTAGATAATTTAGGCAACCCTATAGCTCAGATTAATAATAATGACGCAGTAATATGTTTTAACTTTAGGACTGATAGATGTAGACAAATTACTCATGTTTTATGTCAGAATGATATGCATGATTTTAAAATGCAAAAACTAGATTTACATTTCACCACAATGACTAACTATGATTCAGGCTTTAAAAATGTAAATATAATTTTTGAAAAGAAAAATATAAAAAATACTTTGGGAGAGGTTCTGGCAAAAAATAATCTCACTCAAACAAGAATAGCAGAGACAGAAAAATATCCTCATGTAACGTATTTTTTCTCAGGAGGAAGAGAAGACTGCTTTGAGGGTGAGAAAAGGCTTATGATAGATTCTCCAAAAGTTGCTACATATGATTTAAAGCCAGAAATGAGTGCTGATGAGTTGACACAGTGTGTTATTGAAGAAATAGAAGACAATACTCCCCATTTTATATGTCTAAATTACGCTAATGTTGATATGGTAGGTCATACTGGGGTATATAGCTCAATTAGTAGGGCAATTGAACACATAGATTCTTGCGCTGAACAAGTTGTTAATTCTGCATTAAAGAATGATTATGTAATTATGATAATTGCAGATCATGGCAACGCAGATTATGCTATTAATACAGATGGAAGTCCTAATACAGCACATACAAAAAATCCTGTACCGTGTTTCTTGCTTAACTCGAAATCTCATCAGATATCTGATGGAGTTTTAGCAGATATTGCACCAACAATACTTCATATTATGGGTATTGAAAAACCAAAAGAAATGTCAGGAAAAATTTTAATTAAATAGAAAATGAAATATATAAAAACATATATCCAAGAAAATAAAGATAGATTTATTGATGAGCTTATAGAATTATTGAAAATCCCTTCTATTAGTGCTGATCCTAAATACAAACAAGAAGTGTTAAATTGTGCAGATAGTGTTGCTGATTTTCTAACAAAGGCTGGTGCAGAAAATATAGAAATTTGTAAAACAAAAGGCTATCCAATTATATATGCAGATAAGATTATAGATGAAAAACTGCCTACTGTGTTAGTATATGGTCATTATGATGTTCAGCCTGCAGATCCTTTAGATTTATGGCATAGCGGTCCTTTTGAGCCAGTAATTAAAAAAACAGAAATACATCCTGAAGGAGCTATTTTTGCAAGAGGAGCTTGTGATGACAAAGGGCAGTTTTTTATGCATATAAAAGCTTTTGAGTTAATGATGAATAATAATTCAATGCCTTGTAACATAAAATTTATGATTGAAGGAGAAGAAGAGGTTGGCTCTGAAAATTTAAGTGAATTTGTAATTGAAAATAAAGAAAAACTTAAATGTGATACTATCTTAATTTCTGATACTGGTATACTCTCTAATGATACACCCTCAATTACAACAGGCTTAAAAGGTTTAAGTTATATAGAAGTAGAAGTGACAGGGCCAAATAGAGATTTACATTCTGGTTTATATGGCGGAGCTGTGGCTAATCCAATAAATATATTATGTGAAATGATCTCTAGTATGAAAGATGAAAAAAATCATATCTCTATTCCTGGTTTTTATGATAATGTTATTGAACTTTCAAGCAAGGAAAGAGAGGAGATTGCTCGAGCTCCATTTTCATTAAATCAGTATAAAGAAGCTTTAGATTTATCTGATATTCACGGTGAGGACGGTTATTCTACTATGGAAAGAACAGGAATAAGGCCTACTTTAGATGTTAATGGAATCTGGGGTGGTTATACAGGAGAAGGAGCCAAAACGGTTATTCCATCAAAAGCATTTGCAAAAATTTCTATGCGTTTAGTTCCAAATCAATCTGATGCAGAGATAACAAAACTATTTACAGAATATTTTAAAAACATTGCTCCAAAGAGTGTGCAGGTTAAGGTAACACCTCATCATGGTGGTGAGCCTTATATCTCCCCTACAGATATTATCTCATATAAAGCAGCTAGCGACGCCATGCACACAACTTTTGGAAAAATACCAGTTCCAGTAAAAGCGGGTGGAAGCATTCCAATTGTTGCTTTATTTGAAAAAGAATTGAATGTTAAATCTATTCTTTTAGGTTTTGGTCTTGATAGCGATGCAATTCATTCACCTAATGAGCATTATGGGATTTTTAACTATTTGAAAGGAATTGAAACTATTCCTCATTTCTTTTTAAACTTTACAAGAATGTTTAATTCTAAATAATTCTAAATTGAGAAACTTATTTCTGCTCATAATATGTTTGAGCTCAATTAGTTGTAATAGTCAAGATGATAAAAATTTACAGATGATTTCTAAACATAAATATACAAATGCATTAATAAATGAAACAAGTCCTTATCTATTACAACATGCTCACAATCCTGTTAATTGGTACCCTTGGAATGAACAGACATTACAATTAGCAAAAAAAACAAACAAGCTGTTATTAATAAGTATTGGATATTCTTCATGTCACTGGTGTCATGTGATGGAGCATGAGAGTTTTGAAGATGTAGCTATAGCTAAAGTTATGAATGATAATTTTATATGCATAAAAGTTGATCGAGAAGAACGGCCAGATATAGATCAAATTTATATGACCGCGGTACAGCTTATGAATCAAAGAGGAGGTTGGCCGCTTAATTGTATTGCATTGCCAGACGGTAGCCCTTTTTGGGGAGGAACGTATTTTAGGAAAAATGATTGGCTCAAAAAAATTCAAGAAATTTCTAATATTTATCTAAATGAGCCATCAAGAGTTGTGGAGTTTTGTGAACGATTAAATAAAGGAATTAACGAAGTTGAGAATATAATTCTAAATGAGAATAAAATTGAATTTTATTCCTCTGATTTAAAAAAGATGGTTGATAAATGGTATTTCCAACTTGATAATAATGAAGGAGGTAGTAAGGGATCTCCAAAATTCCCTATGCCAAACGCATATTCTTTTCTGTTGAAATATGGTCATTTGTCTAAAAATCAGGAGATTTTAGATCATGTCAAAATAACATTAGACAAAATGGCTTATGGAGGCATATATGATCAAATTAGAGGTGGATTTTCTCGATATTCAGTTGATAATTTCTGGAAAGTTCCTCATTTTGAAAAGATGTTATATGATAATGCTCAATTGGTTAGCTTATATTCAAATGCATTTCTCAAGTTTAAAGACACTTTATATAAAGATATTGTTTTTGAGACATTAGATTTTATTGAGAAAGAACTAATGTCAGATGAAGGAGCTTTTTACTCTGCTCTTGATGCTGATAGTGAAGGCGTTGAGGGAAAATTTTATGTATGGACTAAATCTGAAATACAGGCTATTATTAAAGATGATATAGATATTATAAGTGATTACTATAATATTAATAAAATTGGGTTTTGGGAGCATAGTAATTATATTTTACTTAGAAAAAAATCTAAAGAGGAAATTGCTAAAAAATATGATATCACTATAAAGCAACTAGATGATAAAATTATTTTATGGAAAGAAAAATTAAATATTTCGCGTAATAAGAGAATAAGACCTGGTCTGGATGATAAGTCTTTAACTTCATGGAATGGATTAATGCTGTCTGCATATGTTGATGCATATATGTCATTTGGAGAGGACCATCATCTAGATCTCGCTATTCAAAATGCTAATTTTTTAATTAATAAGCAGTTGTCTGAAAGTGGTAAGCTATGGCATTCTTACAAACAGAATAAGTCAACAATTAATGGTTTTTTGGAAGATTATGCTTTAGTTGCTCAGGCATTTATTAAGCTTTATGAAGCTACTTTAGATGAAAAGTGGCTAAACTATACTGACAAAATTATACAATATTCATTAAATAATTTTTATGACAAAAATAGCAAGATGTTCTATTTCACCTCCTCTATTGACCCTAAGTTAGTTGCAAGAAAGATGGAAGTTAATGATAATGTTATTCCATCATCTAATTCTGTAATGGCTAATGCATTATATGATTTAGGGTGTTTGTTGTATAATAATGAATATAAGCAAATGGCATTAACTATAGCTAATAATATTAAGCCTGAAATGGAGAAATATATTTCTTCTTATGCAAATTATTCTAGCTTAATGCTTAAAGAAATATATCCTTTTTATGAAGTTGCTGTTGTTGGACAAGAAGCAAAAAAGAAAATTCTAGAAATTAATAAGAGGTATTCTCCAAATAAATTATTTGTTGGATCTATAAATGAAAGCTCTTTAAAATTGCTAAAAGGAAAATTTATTGAAGGGGAGACAATGATTTATATTTGTGAAAATAGATCATGTCAATTGCCTACATCTAATGTGGCTGAAGCTAAAAAATTACTGAAATGATCAAACTTTTTTTTAAAGAGAATCAAAAGTTTGATCAAAAATGGTTGTGGGCTATTCTTTCTCTTTCAGCAATTATTCCTGTATCAATTCTTATTAATAATGAGAGCTTTAAGTTAGATGCAACTAATTTTATAGTTATATCTATGATGTTATTACCAATGATATTAATTTATTTTACTGAGTTAAGAGTTGAGATTTCGGATGAAGGCCTTAAGTACCAGTTTTATCCATTTCACCTTAGAGTTTATGAGATAAAATCAGAAGAAATTGAGAAGTATAATGAACTAATTTATTCACCTTTAAAAGATTATGGAGGATGGGGGATTAGATATGGTTTTTCTGGAACTGCTTATAATGTTAGTGGAAACAAAGGAGTTGAGATATTTCTAAAAAATGGAACTAAAATTCTTTTTGGAACCAAAAAACCTAATGAATTCTTTGAGGCGTTAAACCAAGCTACTCAACAATAATTAAAAAGTAATTTTTTTTACCTTTCTGAATCAATATATATTTTTCATTAATTAAGATTGAGTCTGATAATTTAAAATCTGCTGATATTTTATCTTTATTAATACTTACAGCGTTAGAATTGATCATTCTTCTGGCTTCCCCTTTACTTTGAAAAACTGAAGTTTTAACAGCTAAGAAATCTAAAATATCGTCAGATAAATTTCTTTTTGATATAGAAAATGAAGGAACTCCTTTGAAAACTGATAGAAATGTGTCTTCATCTAAAGACATTAGGTCATCGCTAGTAGATTTCCCAAATAAAATAGTAGAAGCTTTAATTGCCATGTCTAAGTCTTTTGAGCCATGAACTCTTTTTGTAATATCTTCAGCTAAGGATTTTTGTAGTAGCCTAATATTGGGAGCTGTATCATGTTTTTTTATTAGAGATGTAATTTCTTTCTCATTTTGAAGCGTAAAAATCTTAATATATTTTTTTGCATCTTCATCTGATGAATTTAGCCAAAATTGGTAAAATTTGTAGCATGATGTTTTTGTTTTATCTAGCCAAATGTTCCCCTCTTCTGTTTTTCCAAATTTACCTCCGTCTGCTTTCTTTATCAATGGAGTTGTTACTGCAAAAGCATGCCCCCCATCTTTTCTTCTTATTAATTCTGTTCCAGTAACTATATTTCCCCATTGGTCTGAGCCACCAAGCTGTACTTTACAGTTTTTGTTTTTCCAAAGCCAATAAAAGTCATATCCTTGTACCAGTTGGTATGTAAACTCAGTAAAACTTAAGCCTGTTTCAAGTCGAGATTTAACGGAGTCTTTAGCTATCATGTAATTAATCGAAATATGTTTACCAATATCCCTAATGAAATCTAAAAAATTAAGATCTTTAAACCAATCAAAATTATTTACTACTTCAGCTGAGTTTGCTCCACAGTCAAAATTAAGAAATTTTTTAAGTTGATTTTTAACACAGTTTAAATTATGATCAAGTGTCTTTTTGTCAAGTAGATTTCTTTCTTTTGATTTGCCAGAAGGATCCCCAACCATACCTGTTGCTCCTCCAACAAGAGCATATGGTTTATGTCCAGATTTTTGAAGGTGAACAAGTATCATGATTTGAACTAAACTACCAATATGTAATGAATCTGCTGTTGGATCAAAACCAATATATGCAGAAGTTAATTCTTTTTCAAATTGTTCTTCTGTTCCAGGCATTATATCATGAATCATGCCTCTCCATTGTAATTCTTTTACAAAATTCATTAATTCTTTTTTTTCAAAGTAAGTAATATTATTTCTCTTTATATAAAGAAAATAAAAATAAATTCATCCTTAGATATATGTATCTTTACCATTATGATTTTTTTAACAGGAGGAACAGGACTAGTTGGTTCACATATTTTGCTAAGACTTTCTCAGCAAGGAAAAAAGGTTTTAGCCCTAAGAAGAGATTCTAGCAGTCTTGAAGTTTGCAGAAGAGTTTTTACACAATACAATGCTATACATTTATTTCATAATATTTGTTGGGAAAAGGGTGATTTGAATAATATACCTATTCTTGAAAAATGTATTTCAAAATGTAATTATGTGATACATGCTGCAGCACTTGTGTCTTTTCATTCAGAAGATAAGGATAGGTTAGTAGATGTTAATATTAATGGAACTGCAAATATTATGAATATATCTATTGACTTTAAAATTGAAAAATGTTTATATATTAGTTCAATTGCTACTTTGGGAAGAAATTCAACATATGATATTGTAGATGAAAATTGTAATTTTAAAATATCCAATATTGAAAGTAATTACTCTATAAGTAAATACATGGCAGAGCAAGAAGTTTGGAGAGCAAGTAATGAAGGGTTAGATGTAATTATTGTCAACCCTTCTGTTATTTTAGGACCAGGTGATTGGGAAAAAGGAAGCTCTAGAATTTTTCACTCTATCTATAATGGCTTAAGATTTTTTCCTCCTGGAAAAACAGGCTTTGTTGATGTAGATGATGTTGCAAATATTGTTGTTAAATTACTATTTCTAAAAGTTAAAAACGAGAGGTTTATATTAAATGGTGTAAATACTTCGTATGAAGCTGTTTTTAATTTAATTGCAGATAAATTTGATATGAAAAGACCAAATATCCGTGTAACACCATTTTTAAAAGAGATTGGTTGGCGAATTGAAAAGTTTAGATCTTTGATTCTTCAGAAAAAATCATTAATTACAAAAGAAACTGCTGAAAGTGGGATGAGAGAAAGTAGGTTCAGTGCAGAAAAGGTAGAAAAAACACTTAATTATAATTTTAAGCCTATTGATGAGACAATTACAAAGTACTGTGATCTTTATCTAAAAGATTTAGGGTAGTTTGTTTTTATCTTTAATTAATTCTTCTAAAACATTTTCATAAATTTCATCTAATTCATTTGTTTTAGTGCTATAATGCTTTATTGATCTCTCAAAGTCATTTACTTCGACACTATACCTTTTAAATATAGAATCATATTCAATCTTTAAAAGATTTTTTGCTGCATCAATATTTTTGTTTTTATTAATTTCATATTTAGCTTCTGCTAAATGAATTGCTTTAATTATATGAGTAAAGTTTTGTTTCCCAATAATAATTTTATCATCTTTAAATTGTTCTGTTTGGCATCCAAAAAGAAAAATAAGTATGTAAAATATATATAAATAATTCATCTTACAAATTTATAATAAATCGATTTAACATGTATAATATCTTGTGAATAAATGTCTTAACTTATCAATATTGCTAATATATATGCTATATTTGGATTTTAAAACTAAAAAAAAAACTATGAAAAATTTATTTTATTTATCACTAATCTGTGTCTTTATCGCATGTGGTGGAGCAAGTGAAGAGGCATCTACTGAAGCAGCTCCTGCTGTAGCGGCACCTGAAGCTATTGTGGCTGATTTAGGTTGCAAGACTGATGGAGGCGGAGAATGCTTAGCTGATCATTCTTGTTGTGCAGTTTCTGAAGAAACAGAAGCAACAGAAGATGCTACAGAGGAAGTTAATGACTAAGACTAGCTAAATTTCTACAAATTAAAAAAAGTATCCATTTGGGTGCTTTTTTTTTATCTATTAAATGCTAATCTCATTCCTTTTTTTGTGCTATCAAAAATGCCATTTGAATAAACAAGGTTTCCATTTACAAATGTATGTTTAATTTCTCCTTGTAAAGATTCTCCTTCAAGGGGAGACCATTTGCATTTATAATGAAGGTCTTCTTTTTTAACAATTATCTTTTTTTCAATATCTACAAGTACTAAATCAGCAAAGTAATTTTCTCTTATAAAACCTCTCTTACTAATTTTAAAACATATAGCAGGGTTGTGACACATTTTTTCTACAACTTTTTCAATAGTAATTTTTTTATTTTCAACAAATTTTAGCATAATGTTTAGCCCATGTTGAACAAGTGGTCCTCCTGATGGAGCGTTAAGATATTTGTTTTGTTTTTCTTCTATTGTATGAGGAGCATGATCCGTAGCTATTACGTCTATTCTATCATCTATTAATGCTTTAAATAGATTTTCCCTGTCATTTGTTGTTTTGATTGCGGGATTCCACTTTATAAGTGTTCCTTTTGAATCATAACTACTTGAATCAAAGTAAAGATGATGAATACAAACCTCAGAAGTTATTTTTTTGTCTTTAATATCTTTTTTATTACTGAATAAAGAAAGTTCTTTTGCTGTAGATAAATGAAAAACATGAAGTCTGGTTCCGTATTTTTTTGCCAATTCAACTGCATAGCTTGATGATTTATAACAAGCTTCTTCACTTCTAATAATAGGGTGCTGATTTATAGGAATATTATCTCCAAATTTACTTATTGCTTTTTTAGTGTTGTTTTCAATAATTGTTTCATCCTCACAATGCACGGCAATTAAACATTTTGTTTTTTTAAAAATCTCATTAAGAATTTTTTTATCGTCAACAAGCATATCTCCTGTGGATGATCCCATAAATATTTTAATAGCACCTACATTTTTTGTGTCTGTTTTTAAAACTTCCTCTAGATTATTATTAGAAACACCCATAAAAAACGTGAAATTAGCTAAAGATTTTTCATCACCAATTTTAAATTTCTCTTCTAATAATTTTTGTGTTAAAGTTTGTGGTTTGGTATTGGGCATTTCCATAAATGATGTGACCCCACCGCTGATTGCAGCTCTACTTTCTGATGAAATATCAGCTTTATGAGTTAGTCCGGGCTCTCTAAAATGTACTTGATCATCTATTATTCCTGGCAGTAAGTGTAAGCCAGTTGCATCTAATACTTTGTCTGCAACTATATTTATCTCATGAGATATCTCTTTTATTAAGCCATTTTCTAAATAAATATCTGATAAAAAAGTTTTTCCCTCATTAACTATTGTTGCATTCTTTATTAAAAAACTCATTTTATGATAATTATTATTTCCAGCTGGTGAAAAAACTGTTTATTTTCATCTGTATTACCCCAACAAAAGCCTCAAAGAATATCCCACTACTCATTTTTGAATTACCTTCTTGTCTATCTGTAAAAATAACTGGCACCTCAAAAACTTTAAACCCCAACATCCAGCTAGTAAATTTCATTTCTATTTGAAAGGCGTATCCTACAAATTGAATTTTATCAAGATTGATTTTTTCTAATACCTTTCTACTGTAGCATTTAAATCCAGCTGTCGAGTCATGAATCGGCATGCCAGTTATCATTTTTACATATTTGGAAGCAAAGTAGGACATCAGAAGTCTACTCATTGGCCAATTTACTATGTTTACTCCATTTACATACCTTGATCCAATTGCTACATCAGAGCCTAAATTTTCACATTGGTTAAGAAGTCTTAAAAGATCTTCGGGGTTATGAGAGAAATCAGCATCCATTTCAAATATAAATTCATATTTTTTTTGTAGAGCCCATCTAAATCCGTGAATATATGCAGTGCCAAGACCTAATTTTCCTGATCTCTTTTCAATAAATAGTTTTTTAGAATAATTTTTTTGTAAGTTTTTTACAATATCTGCTGTTCCATCTGGAGAGCCATCATCTACTATTAAAATATGAAAATCATTTTCAAGAGAAAAAACTTTGAGAATTATTCTCTCTATATTTTCTTTCTCGTTGTATGTCGGTATTATGACTAAGTTTTTGGACATTTTCTAATTTATTTTACAAATTTACTAAACTATATTATTAATCCTTTTGTTTGCCCGCTATTATACTTTGTACAACAAAAGGATCTAATAACGTACTTGTATCTCCTAAGTTGTTAATATCATCACTTGCAATTTTTCTTAAAATACGTCTCATAATTTTACCAGATCTAGTTTTTGGTAAACCATCAACAAATTGAATTTTATCAACTTTTGCTATTGGCCCTACATGTAGAGTAATTAATTTATTAATTTCTTCACTTAATTTTTTTTTATTTTCAGGTTTTTGATGGCAAATTACATATGCATAAACTCCATTTCCTTTAATATTGTGTGGGAAACCTACTATTGCACTTTCACAAACATTTTCATGTTCATCTATCGCGCTTTCAATCTCAGCAGTACCTAAATTATGTCCTGATACAATAATTACATCATCAACTCTACCAGTAATTCTGAACAATCCTTTTTCATTAATAAAACACCCATCTCCACTAAAATAATATCCCTTAAAAGCTGAGAAATAAGTTTCTCTAAATCTTTTGTGATCCCCCCAAATAGTTCTTGCCATTGATGGCCAAGGGTATTTAACACATAATTTTCCAGACTTATTTTTTTCTTGAATTTCCTTCCCTTCATCATCTAATATACACGCCTGTATTCCGGGTAATGGAAGTGTTGCAAATGTTGCTTTAGCATCTGTCACTCCTGCCAAATTTGATATCATAATCCCTCCAGTTTCGGTTTGCCACCAGGTATCAACTATTGGACATTTGTTATTTCCAATTTCTTTATCATACCAGTTCCATGCATCTTCATTAATTGGCTCTCCAACTGTTCCAAGTACTTTTAGTGAAGATAAATTGTATTTCTTCACATACTCTAAACCATGAGCCTCGAGAGCTCTAATAGCCGTAGGCGCTGTATAAAAAATATTTACTTTATTTTCTTCTACTATTCTCCAAAATCTTCCTGCATCAGGATATGTAGGAACTCCTTCAAACATTAAAGATGTAGCTCCAGCAAGTAATGGTCCATAAATTATATAAGAATGGCCAGTAATCCATCCAATATCTGCAGTACACCAATACATATCTCCTTCATTATATTGAAAAACATTTCTGAAAGAATATTCTGCATAGATCATATACCCTCCAGTTGTATGAACAATTCCCTTTGGTGTTCCAGTAGAGCCAGAGGTGTAAAGAATAAACAGAGCGTCTTCAGAATCCATTTTTTCAGCATTATTAGATAATGAAACTTTATCTATTTCATCATGCCACCAAATGTCTCTATCCTTTTGCATTTTAATACTTGAATTAGTTCTTTTTAAAACAATACATAATTTAATTGTAGGCGTTGTTTTCATTGCCTCATCAGAAATATCCTTTAGAGGCGTAATCTTTTCACCTCTAAATCCTCCATCGGAAGTAATTAGTATTTTACAGTCTGCATCATTTATTCTGTCTGATAATGACTTAGCAGAAAATCCTGCAAATACAACAGAGTGAATAGCACCAATTCTTGCGCAGGCAAGTACAGCAATTGTAAGTTCAGGTACCATTGGCATGTATAAGCAAATCCTATCACCTTTTTTGACTCCATTATTCACTAACACATTTGAAAATCTACAAACTTTTTCATGAAGCTGTAAATATGTAAGATCAACTCCTACTTCATTTGGGTTATTAGGCACCCATTTTATTGCTATTTGATTTGATTTCTTTTCAAGATGTCTATCTAAACAGTTTTCAGTAATATTAAGTTTTCCGCCTTGAAACCATTTTACTTCTGGTTTCGTAAAGTCCCATTCTAAAACTTTATCCCATTTTTTATGCCATTTAAAATTATTTGCTTTTTCACTCCAAAATTCCTCTGGAGAATCTTTTGCTTTCCTTACTTGATCATTATATTGTTGAAGTGATGTTATTTTCATTATTCTATAATTTATGTATCATCAAATATAATATTATTAACAATATTATTTAATTGATAATAATCATGTATTTTATTCTATTTGCAATTCTATTCTTTTTGTAAATTAGCAATAAATAAAAAAATAAATTATGAAAAAATATTTACTACTCTTTAGCATGCTTTGTTCTATTTCTTATTTGATAGCACAAGATTGTTCAGAATTGTTTTTTTCAGAATATGTTGAAGGATATGGACAAGATAAAGCTATAGAAATATACAACCCAACATTATCAACTATTGACTTAAGTATTTATAAAGTAGAGCGTTATTCTAATGGTTCTACTAATAGTTCTGGAGGAGGAGTTACCTCTTTGTCTGGTATGCTTGCTTCAGGAGATGCTTTTGTTTTAACAAATGGTGATACTGATACATCAGGTCAATTTGGATATTGTGATCCAGCTCTTTATATTTTAGGAGATATGCATGCAGGACCATATCCATCCCCAATGCATATGAATGGTGACGACGCTATAGTATTATCAAAAGATGCAAGTATTATTGATGTTATTGGAAGAGTTGGTGAACTGCCCTCATCTGGAGCTTGGACTGATGATGCTACATCAGGTTTCCAAATGGGCGCTTGGTGGACTGCTCAACATACTTTAGTTAGAAAGAGAGCTGTTTTATTTGGTGATAATAATGGGCTTGACTTATTTAACCCTAGTCTTGAATGGGATTCATTAGTTGTTGGTTCATGGAATAATTTAGGCTCTCATACTTGTGATTGTATAGACGGCTCTGTTGATATTAATGACTTCAAGGAGGTTTCTTATGCGATATATCCCAATCCAGCTAATATTGGAGAAGATATTATGATTGTTGCTAATTCTAATGTTAAAAATATTGAAATTTTTGATATTTCAGGGAAAAAAGTCTTAACAACAAATTCCAAGAAAATTAATACTGAGAAATTTTTAATTGGTACTTATATCACACTAATTCATCTAAATAATGGAGGAGTGATTGAAAATAAGATAATTATTCAATAAATAATTTAATTTTATAATGCTAATGTTGGATTAGTATTTTTTTAAAAATAAATATGAAAAAATATTTTTTTATATTATTAGTTTTTAGTTCTGGTTTTGTTCTAAAAGCTCAAACAACTTTAACTGGTAAAATATCTGATGCTAGCAATGGCGAGCCTTTAATTGGTGCAACAATAATATATGGTAAGGGAATGGGGACAGCCACAGATTACGATGGTAATTACTCTTTTTTAATTCCTAAAGGAGAGAGAAAAATAGAAGTTTCTTATGTGGGATATAAGGCAATAAGTAAAATAATATTAGTTACTAAGGAAGTACAAATCCTAGATTTCAAATTAAAGACAACTTTGTTAAATGAAGTACAAGTTGTTGCTGATATTGCTATAGATCGAGAAACTCCTGTAGCTTTTTCAACAATTCCCATGAAAAAAATTAGTGAGGAATTAGCTTCGCAGGATATCCCCATGATACTTAATTCAACTCCTGGAGTTTATGCAACACAAACTGGAGGAGGAGATGGTGATGCTAGAATTACAATTAGAGGATTTAATCAGCGAAATGTAGCTGTAATGATTGACGGGATACCAGTTAATGATATGGAAAATGGTTGGGTATACTGGTCCAATTGGTTTGGTCTGGATGCTGTAACTTCTAATATACAAATTCAAAGAGGTTTAGGGGCTTCAAAAATTGCTATTCCTTCAGTTGGTGGTACAATGAATATTTTAACTAAGGGAACTGGAAATAAAAAAGGAGGAACTATTAAGCAATCTATAGGTTCATTTGGTAAGTTAAGGACTTCTTTAGGATATAATTCTGGAAAATTAAATAACGGATGGGGATATACTTTAGCCAGTTCTTATAAGAATGGTAATGGCTATGTTGATGAAACCTGGAGTGAGGGTTTTTTCTATTATGCTAAAATTCAGAAAGAATTAGGTAATCATGTTTTAAGCTTTTCAGTAATGGGAGCTCCTCAAAAGCATGGTCAGAGAGCATATAAAAGTGATATAGCGACTTACGATACTACTCTTGCTCGTTCATTAGGAGATAGTTCTGATTTCTCTAATAGAATTGTAAATAGAGGTTCTAGCTATAACAAGTATTGGGGTAATTTAGATAGATGGACTCTAGATGCCAATGGAGATACTGTTCATGCTAAAGAAGTTCTCAATACAAGAATGAATTATTATCATAAACCACAATTTTCATTAAGAGATTTTTGGACTATTAATGATAATTTTTATATTTCGAATATTCTTTATTCTTCTTTAGGAAATGGAGGTGGTACAAGAACTGAAAATATTGGACAAGTTGATGGGCAAGTTGATTTACAAACTACATATAATGCAAATGTAGGGGCAGGTCCTTTTGGCCCAATTATTGATAGTGAATTTTCTGATACAGAGTATAAAACAGGTAGCTATTTAAAGTCTTCAATAAATAATCATTTTTGGTATGGTGGTTTATCTACTTTAAATTATCTCTTAAATGAAGAGGTATCAATTTCAGGGGGTGTTGATCTAAGATACTATAAAGGTCAGCACTATAGTGAGGTGTACGACCTACTTGGGGCAGACTATACTATTTCAACTGATAATCAAAATCAATCTTCATCAGTTAAAAGAGTAGGCGATATCATTGATTATCATAATGATGGTATTGTAAAATGGAGTGGTCTATTTTCTCAAGCAGAGTATAGTAATGGAATGTTAAGTGCATTTTTAAATATTTCAGGCTCTAATTCAGCGTATAAACGTATTGATTATTTTCGTAAAAAAGATTTGATTTTATCTGACACTACAATACTAGAGGCTTTAGGAAATTCAGATACGTTAACTTATAATGGTAATAATTATACATTTAACTCCTCTGAAGCACAATTTGCTACAACTAATTGGAAATGGATTAGAGGGTATACCATAAAAACTGGCGCAAATCTTAATCTAGATGAATATAATAATGTGTTTTTCAATACAGGATATATTTCAAAAGCACCAAGATTTAGTAATATCTATACTAATAATAATACTTTACAAGAGTATATTAGAAATGAAAATGTTAAGGCAATTGAAGGGGGGTATTCATTTAGGTCTTCATTCTTTTCTTCAAACTTAAATGCATATTATACAATTTGGGAAAACAAACCTGCAAATATTTCGAAAACTATTGGAGGAATAAGATATTCTGATGTTGTACCTATGAATGCTTTGCACAAAGGAATAGAGTTGGATTGTTCTTATAAAATTAATAAGAAAATAGGAGTTGAAGGATTGCTTTCCTTAGGTGATTGGACCTGGACTTCTGGTGGAGAGGCAATCATATTAGATAATTCTAATAATTCGCCTTCTTATGAGCTAGGCAATACTGATTTCGACACCCTTGTCTATAATGCAAATGGTGTTCATGTTGGAGATGCTGCACAGACACAATATGGATTAAGTTTAAGGTATGAACCAACTTTTAATTCATATATCAAATTAAGAGGGACGTATTTTTCAGACTACTATTCTGATTTTGATGCATCAACATTAAATGGTGAAAATTCAGGCAGAGAAAGCTGGGTTATTCCTGCATACCAATTAATAGATTTGCACTGTGGGTATAAATTTAAACTTTCCAATAATCATAATTTAGATATTAAATTGAGCGTACTTAATTTACTTGACAAGATATATATATCAGATGCAAATAATAATGATGGATATGCGACAAATCCAAGCTATGATTTTGATGCTAAATCTGCTAGTGTCTTTTTTGGCTTAGGAAGGAGAATGAGTTTGTCATTAAGACTAAGATTTTAATAAAAAAAATAAAATAAATGAAAAAAATAATATTTGTAGCCTTACTCGCTTTTTCAACAATGTCTGTCTATTCACAAGCTACCTTACCTTCCGCGTGGAGTTTCTCCAATGTTAATCTTCCTGCTGGCTGGACTGAATCAGGAACTAATTTTTATACTGCCTCAGGAAATACACCTCCGGCTATGAAATTTGATGGTACGGGTGATTATTTAATTATTAATATTAATAGTAACCCTGGGGATTTAACTTATTATCTTACAGGAAATGGTTTTTCTGGTGGAACTTTTACTGTAGAAGAATCAGATTTTGGAAATGTTTGGTCAACTTTAAATACGCAAAATTCACCTCCAAATGCAAGCTATACAATGTTTACAGATGTTCCACAATCTTCAACTCGATTTATTCGATTTATATATACAAATAAAGTTTCTGGTAATATTGGATTAGATGATGTAAGTATTGATATTGGAGCGGCTACTCCAATTCAGGAAATTAATGTAATGCAGTCAGGAAACCCTTTGGTTTCAGGAAGCACTTATATTACTAACTCGCCAGTATCTACGCTTAACTCTGCAACATTCCTTATTGAAAATCTTGGCACTTTAGATACACTGAATATTACTTCTGCTACAATTTCTGGAGTAAATTCATCTGATTTTTCTGTGGTTTCTTTTCCAGCAAATGTTATTGCTAATGATTCAGATAGCTTAATATTAAACTTTACTCCTTCATCTTCTGGCACAAGAATAGCAGTTTTAAATATTGCTAGTAATGATCTTGATGAGCCTAATTATATTATAAATTTATATGGAATTGGAGGAAATTTAGCCTCAGAGCCAATTCAGCAAGCTTCAAATTTTGTTTTCACAAATCTTAAAACATTTACTTTTAATACTTCATTTAATGCTACTGATTCAGTTGATGGATATCTCGTTTTAAGAAAAAAAGGTTCAGCACCTACTGCATTTCCTTTAGATGGAACTATCTATCAAAGAGGTGATATTATTGGAGATGCTCAAGTAGTCTACAGTAGTAACGTAACAACTGTAACCCCTAATAATATTGTAGCAGGTACAGATTATTATTTTGCTGTTTTTAGTTATAATGGCCCAAGTAATTTTAGAAATTATCTTATAAATACTCCATTATCTGCAAATATTACTACACCTAATTCAATGCTATCATCTAGCTTCTACAGTAATTTAAGTACTTCATCTTCTTCTTTTATGAATGATTTACATGCTTTAACTAATCCTCATCAAACTCAATACTATAGTTATTATGATGATCTCATGATTGCTTTTTTTGAATCTAGAGATACAACATTAGACAGAAGAGTTGTTACTTGCGTATATAGTGGTGAAAATAAGATTTATAATGAACCTTTTGATTTTTCTGCAACTGGCTATAGCCGTGAGCATACTTATTGTCATAGCTGGATGCCAACTAATCCTGCACAAAATCTTCCTGAATATAGTGACTTTCATCATCTTTTCCCATCTAATTTAAATTCTGCAAATATTCTACGTAGTAATAATCCTTTAGGTGAAGTTACTAATGTGACATCTTCTTTTTTAGGTTGTAAATCTGGAACCAATAATAACGGTCAAGTTGTTTTTGAACCAAGAGATGAACATAAAGGTGATGCCGCAAGAGCTATTATGTATGAGGCAATTTGTTATAACTCAATTAATGGAAATAGTTGGGCTTTACCTAGCTATCAAGATCAAATGATTTTGAAAAACTGGCATTTTCAAGATCCTCCAGATAATTGGGAAATTGCAAGAAATGACTTTATCGATTCTATTCAAAATAATAGAAATCCGTTTGTTGATAGTATGAACTACGTATGCTTTATTGACTTTTCCAATATGTCGTATGATCCTTCTGCTTGTATTCCTTCATCAAATCAAGAGTTGTTAAATCTAGGTTTTGTTACTTATCCAAATCCATGTATTGATCAATTAAATATTTATGTTGATGCTACAACTATATCATCATATCAAATAATAGATAATTTAGGCAATATTGTTTTAAGTAATGATGTCAATAATAAAAAAACAGTAAAAGTGAACACTTCAAAACTTTCTAGTGGATTATACTCTGTCAATGTTGTAACTCCAATTGGTAAAGTTCAGAAAAATATTATTATCAAGTAAACTTATTCATTACATAAATTGGTAGTAAATATTTATGCCTTTTTAAATATTTTTTCAACTTTCTGTGCAAAATACATTAGGTAAAGAAAGCAAAATACTGTTACCCAATAAGATTCATGTATACCGATGATATCAGCAAGTTTTCCTTGAATTGGAGGTATAATTGCTCCTCCAAGAATCATCATAACTAAAAAAGCAGAGCCTTGAGAAGTATATTTTCCCAATCCTTTTATACTTAATGAAAATATAGAAGGCCACATTATAGAGCAAAATAATCCTCCACTTAGAAATGCGAAAATTGCAACTGGTCCTGTTGTAAATAATCCAACAAGCATTGCTAGAACTCCTAAAAGACCAAATGTTTTTAGTGTTAGTGCTGGCTTGTCTTTGCCAATAAAAAATCCTCCAATTTGTATTGCAACACATATTGCAAAAGCTAAAAGATGTTTCACTTCAAAGCCAGAAATAGCATTAACAGATAAAACAACCCCAAAAGCTATATATGGCACCAATATATAAAGCCATTTTTTTAAAGAAACAGATGGATTAAAAACAGTAATTGCTCCTGTCCATCTTCCAATCATAAGCCCGCCCCAATACATTGATATATATGGAGCAATTTCAGTATCGTTTAATGCTCCAAAAGCTGTAGTTTTTAATAGCTCACCAAGATTACTTTGAATAGAAACTTCTACTCCAACATATGTAAAAATTGCTAACATCCCAAGTACAAGTTGTGGGTATTGCATAGCACCCCAACCCTCAGACTTTTTCTTTGCTAAAAAGTTAGAAAATAACAATCCCCCAACAACAACAAATAGTCCTAGCAGTGATAGATTTAGTATCATTGAATCAGATGCTTCACTTAAAGATTGACCATCTTCTAGACCAACGTACTGATTAAATACTTGATAGAAAATTAAAATCAATAGTATTGTAATTGAGATAAGTGATGTCATAGCTTTTGAAGCACCAAGAAAGCTTGAGTCTTCTTTTCCTTCAGGAAGTTTCTTTGAGAAATGAAATAGTGCTGCTGCTGCAATAAATAATATACCAACAGCTATATATAAATATTGGACAACTGTAAGAGTTATATTTTTTTCAGAAATTTCTTTTACTAAATCAATTTCTGCACTTGCAGCTGTTCCGAATAATGCTAAAGAGACAACAATTGGTCCAATAGCTGTACCAAAAGAATTAACTCCCCCTGCTAAATTTAATCTATGTGACCCTTTTGATGGTTCCCCTAGTGAAATAGCAAATGGGTTGGCAGCTGTTTGTTGTAGAGAAAAGCCAAGCCCAACGATAAAAAGAGCTCCTAAAATATATGTAAAAGCAGAAGAATCTCCAGGGCTAGCTCCATTTACTGCTAAAACCATAGCGCCTGCACCAACTGCAGACAGCATTAACCCTTTAACTATACTACTTTTAAATCCCCAAGAGTTCATGATATCAGTATTCCTAACACTAGAAAATATAAAAAGCATTAAAGCTCCAATATAATAAGCTCCGTAAAATGCAAAATCAATTAATTGGCTTTGAAATTGATCCAGACTAAAATAGGTCTTACAAAAAGGAATGAAAACACCATTACTTGCCGCTATAAAACCCCAAAAAAAGAATACTGTAACTAAAGTAAGTAGTGCTTGTTTATAATTTTTATTATCGCTCATTTTTTTATTTAATTGTTAATTCATCAACAAATAACCATGTTTTTCCTCCAGCACCAAGATGCCATTCTGGACATGTTCCATAGTTTTCTGCTGATATCTTTATATATCTTGCAGTATTTTTTTTAAATTCTAGATGAAACTCTTCTTGAAAACTACCTTCTATTGTATCAGGAAAAATACTTTTTATTTCACCCAAATAATTATATTTCTCACCATCTGTAGAAGTCCAATATTTAACAGTCTTTGGATAAAAAATCCATGATCGAATATCTTGATGACATCCCAAAGATATAGATTTAATTTCTTTAATTTTATTTAGATCAACTACAAGTTCTAAATTTTCTCTATATCCCTGCCAATTTCCTGTTCGATAATTTGAACCTCCTCTTAGTTGATCAATTAACGTTTTATTACCTGCAGCTGCATATTGATTAGCATAATTACTATTAATTGTGATGCTTTTACTATTGTCAATTTTAAAATATTTACTTGAAACGTTTTTACTCTTTTTATTATTTTTAAAGGAATAAGCATGAATTTCTGCATCTTTTTGTAAAAGAATTGGAGCAATATGTTCTTTAAACTTAGATTCGTTGATTGAGAAGAATATTTTTGCACTATCAACTGTTGAAAGAGAAATTGAAATATCTTTAGCAAAAGTTTGACTCTCAGCAATAAAAAATGGCACAGGAACAATAATATTTTTTTCTATTTTAGAAATAGGTATTTCATTTTCGCCCCAATCACTTGGATTATTGCCCATTTCAAATATTATTTTCCCTCCATCTATAATAGATTTATGATTTAAATAGCTTGAGTTAAATGCTTCTCCGTTTAATGAGGCGCTTTGAATGTAAATATTATTATCACTTAGATTTAAAGCAGTTATTTCAAATTTATTCCCATTCTCTAAATTAATTATTGCGTTATTAAAAAATGGAGTTCCAATTGTATAATAATCAAGACCTGGAGTGACAGGGTAAAAACCTAAACTACTCAAAACATACCATGATGACATTTGACCACAATCTTCATTTCCAGATAATCCATCGGGAAGATTAGAATATTGTTCATTCATTATTTTTGCAGCATATTTTTGAGTTTTTGAAGCTTTTCCTATATAGTTATATAAATAAGCCATATGATGACTAGGTTCATTTCCGTGAGCATATTGGCCAATTAAGCCAGTAACATCTGGCTGATATCTTCCTGAAGTTGTACTTTCAGCTTCAAACATTCTATCAAGATGTTTTTCATACAACTTATTGCCACCTTTTAAAATAATATGCCCTGTAATATCTTGAGGTACAAAAAGTGAATATTGCCATGCATTTGCTTCAGTGTAATTAAAGTTAACCTCTTCTGGTTTAAATGGTCCAAACCATGAGTATTCATTTTTACCTCTAAAAAAACCAGTTTTTGGATCATATAAGTTTTTATAGTATTGTGCTCTCTCATAGAATCTTTTCGCGATCTTCTCTTCTCCAAGAGAATCCGCCATTATTGCAATACACCAATCGTCATATGCATATTCTAAATTTTTTGAAACTGATTCAGGTTCATCGCTTGCTTTAATATATCCATTTTCTTTATATGCTTTTAGGCCATGAGTATTACTTTCTGCTGATTTCACCATTGCTTCAAGTGCTAGCTTTACATCATAATCTCTAATTCCTTTCATATATGCATCTACTATTACTGGAATTGCATGATAACCGATCATGCAATCTGTATAATTTGCGGCTAACTCCCAGATTGGTAGCTTTCCTCCATCTTTATATTGCCTTAGAAGTGTTCTTATAAATTGATTTGTCCTTTCAGTTTCTAAAATTGTAAATAGTGGGTGCGTTGCTCTAAAGGTATCCCACAAAGAAAATACTGTATAATGTTTATCTGAAGAATTATGTTTTTTAAAATCCATTCCGAGATAATTGCCGTTTATATCGTTATAAGTATTTGGAGCAAGAAATGAATGATAAAGAGCTGAATAGAATATTTCCTTTTTTTCGTCTGACTGTGTAGTAATTTCTACCTTTTTTAGTTGATTATTCCAAGTCCTTTGCGCATTATCTTTACACTCAACAAAACTTAAATCGCTTATCTCTTGTAAATTTTCTAAAGCTCCTATACTATCTACAGCTGAGATAGCAATTTTTGTTATTAATGGTTGGTCTATTTTTCCAAAGCTAAGTCCTAAAATATTTTTATCATCATTAAGAATAAATTTTTTGAAAGGTTGAGAAAATTTTATTATAAAATGAATTCTTTGATCTCTTGCCCACTCGCTAGAAAATCTAAAACCTGAGATTGTTAAACTATCAATAATATTTATCTTATATTTTAATAGTTTGTCTCTATGTTGTAGATCTAAAATAATATTTGCTGAATCATTTGAGTTAAATGTATACTTATGTATTCCACTTCTAAGAGCTGTTGTCAACTCAACATTAATATTGTAATCCTGTAATAACACTTGGTAATAGCCTGGGCTAGATGTTTCATTTAAGTGTGAAAATTTTGAACTATAGCCCAATTGATTAATTGTATTTTTAGAGTTTTTAGATTCTTTGACTCCATTAGTTAACTTTATTTTTCCACTTGTAGGCATTAATAGAATGTCTCCATAATCTGATATTCCGGTTCCGCTTAAGTGTGTGTGTGAGAAACCATAAATAATAGAGTCAGAAAAATGATAACCTCCACAGCCGTCCCAGCCTTCAAGTCTAGTGTCTGGACTTAGTTGCATCATTCCAAATGGAAGTGTAGCCCCAGGGTAGGTATGTCCATGACCGCCTGTACCTATAAAAGTATTTACATAATCTATGGGTTCTTTTTTGATATTATTACATGCACAAGTGATAATAGCTATTAAAATTAGTAAATTTAATTTTTTCATTTTATTATTATTTCGTCAATAAATATCCAGCAATCTGATCCTGCTGCTGGATGTTTATCTGGTAATTTTCCAAAGTTTTTTGCAATTAATTTAATAAATCTTGCACTTTGTTTTTTATTGAATTTAAACTCTTTTTTAAACTTTCCTTCTTGCATCGGATTTGAATTAAAGTTTTTTTGATCATATATAATAAAATCTTTTCCATTAGTAGAAATCATTATTTCAATTTTCTTTGGTATTATAATCCAAGATAAGTTATACTGAAAGAATGAAGTTTTGATTTCTGAGAACTCAAGTTCTTCCTCTAAGTCTATAATTACTTCAACATCCTTCGCAAAAAATCCTTGCCACTGACCATCTCTAAAGTTGGATAAATCCCCAAATATTCCATTAGATAGACTATTGTTTCCATTGGCTGGATAATTTTTCTCATATGCAGTTAAATAATTTATCTTTTTTCCTAGTGCTAGGTGCTTATTTAATTTGATTTCTTTTGAAGCTGGATTATCTCTAATAGAATTTACTTCTTTTACATTTATTATTGCACTCTTATTTATTATAATTGGTCTTGTATACTTTTGCCAGTTATTATCATCAATTTTATATTTTAAATCCATCTTTTTATAAGATTTAAATATTTCTACTAGAAAATTATTGTTAATTATTTTAATATCATAATCAATAGGAGTTTTCTCATATCCATATTTTACTCCAAATAAATCTAACTTAGGATAGTGGTTTCTAACTCTACTTTGAAAATCTTTAAAATCTTTATTATTTTCACTCCAGAGAACTTCAGCCATAGCTAATATCCGTGGAAATACTTTTGAATCAATAGATTCTTGAGGAGCATGTTCACTCCACATATTGCATTCTCCACCAATTATATGTTTACTTTCTTTTTCTGTCAAACCTTTTGGTATTGGTTCAAAAGAATAGACTTTTTCTAGATTAATTGCCTGTAAATCATAATCAAAATAGCAATGTGATGTAGGTGACATAATTGCATCGTGATTTTTTTGAGCCGCTAATATTCCACCGTCTATTCCTCTCCAAGATTGAATTGTAGCGGAAGGGGCTATTCCACCCTCAATTATTTCATCCCATCCAATTATTCTTTTTCCATTTTTTGAGATAAATTTTTCAATTCTTTTGATAAAATAAGATTGTAATTCATGCTCATCTTTTAGTTTTTCATCTCTTATCCTTTTCTGGCATTTAATACATTCTCTCCACCTGTATTTAGGCGCTTCATCTCCTCCAATATGAATATATTGGGATGGGAAGATTTCCATAACTTCAGTAAGAACATTTTCAAGAAAAGTATACACACTATCATTACCTGCACAGTAAATATCCTTAAAGACACCCCAATCATTCTCAACTTCTAAGGAGTCTCCTGTACATGAAAGATATGGATATGAGGCTATAGCAGCTACAGAATGACCAGGAAGCTCAATTTCAGGTATAATCTCAATATGTTGTTTTTTTGCATATTCGATGATTTCTATTAAATCATCTTTAGAATAAAATCCACCATATTTTTCTCCATTTTTATTTATTCTCCATGCTCCTATATCGGTTAGCTTAGGGTACTTTTCTATAGCTATTCTCCATCCTTGGTCCTCTGTTAAATGTAAATGAAGAATATTCATTTTATGATATGCGAGTAAATCTATATAGCGTTTTATAAAATCTTTATCCATAAAATGTCTACAGCAGTCAAGTAGCATCCCTCTCCATTTAAACCTTGGAAAATCATGAATTTCTAAACATTGAATTTCTAAATTTTCAGTATTTTTTTTATAGTTGATTGGAAATAATTGCCTTAGACTTTGTATCGCGTGCATGCACCCCTTTCCATTTGAAGCTTCAATGGTAATTGTATTTTTTGAAATATTTAAATAATATTCTTCATCTTCTAGAAAAATATTCTGCTTTAATACGATATAGTTTTTACTTCCTGTTAAATCTAATGAGATTATATTTTTTAAAAAATTTAGTTCATTAATAAACAAACTATCAAACTTAATTCCGGTATTATTATTTAAACTAAATACCCCAGATTCTAATATCATCTTCTGAGGTTTTGGAATAATAGTTAAGTTATCACCCTTTTTTTTTTCATTTAAACATGAACTAAAGAAAAAGAAAATTAGAATGAGTAATCTGATCATTTAATAAAAGATGATGAGTCAATCATTTTATTTTGACTATTTTGATATAGTGCATAATTAAAACCTTTTTGAACAGCGTAAGCGCCATGCTCCCCTTTTTTGTTTATTGCTAGGTAGCCAATTTGCATGTCTTTATAATTTTGGTTTTTTACAATTCTAGAGATACCTTCTTCGCACGCCTCTTGAGGACTTGCTCCTTGCCTCATGAGCTCTACTATTAAAAATGATCCAAGTGTTTTCATAACAGCTTCCCCAACCCCTGTGGCACAACATCCGCCAATTTCATTATCAACAAACATACCAGCTCCAATAATTGGAGAATCTCCAACCCTCCCATGCATTTTCCATGCAAGACCTGATGTTGTACATGCTCCAGAAATATTATTTTTTTGATCAATAGCAAGCAGACCAATTGTATCATGATTCTCAACATTTATTATTGGCTTATATTTAGAGTCTTTTAACCACTCTTCCCACTTCTCTCTCGCTTTATTTGTAAGTAAATCTTCTTTATGAAATCCGTTTTTTAATGCAAATTGTAAAGCGCCTTCACCAGAAAGCATTACATGAGGAGTTTTATCCATTACTTTTCTTGCTACAGAAATAGGATGTTTGATATTCTGAAGAAAACTTACGGAACCACAGTTACCAGTGTGATCCATAATACATGCATCTAAAGTGACATTTCCATCTCTATCTGGCCAGCCGCCATATCCAACACTTGTACATTCTGGATCTGCTTCTGCCACGCATACAGCAGCCTCAACGGCATCAATTGCATGAAAACCTTTGTTGATTAATTTATATGCTTCAGCATTTGCAGCTAATCCATGTTGCCAAGTAGAAATAATTATTGGTAATCCCTTTTGAGAGTAAAGATTTTGTTTTTGTATTTTAGAGGAAGCTATTTTTGGTGTAATGATTGCACCTAGAGCTCCAATTGATGTTTTTTTAATAAAACTTCTTCGATCTGACATAGTTATTTATTTAAATCATAAAGAGACCAAATTAACAAATTTTCTCTATTAGATAAATTTCCTGTAAAGTTAATAGTGTATTCAAAATTTGGTAATAATGTCAAATAGTTAGATTCAAATTTTATTCCTTGTAGTTCAAAGTAAACTTGAAATGCTGGTTTATCCACTGATATTGTTATTTGATTCTTTGACCAATCTATATTGTATGTTGGTTTAAGAAATTTTATATCTTTCACTTTTGATGTAAATATTGTTTTAGTAGAAATTTTTTGTTTTTTTAAATGGGCAATTATGAATTCATTTTGTCTATTATTTTGATAATTATTAATTATTTTATGACTTCCAAATTTTTTTATATTAACATTTATTTTTTTAGTTTCTTTAGTTTTTACTCCATTTAAGTTATAACTATTAATAAATAAAGTATCTGTTATTTGCTGTTTTTTGTCAGACATGATCCAAATAGAATAATTTTCAGTATTGTTTTTAGAAATTGAAAGAGCAATTGGTGAAAATACATCTCTAGCAACATAGTGAAGAGCTTTCCAGTTCCCATAATAATCAATACTACTCCAGGAGGCTACAGGCCAACAATCATTTAATTGCCAATAGAGTGTTCCCATACAATATGGTTGAGACCTTCTGTGTGCTTCCAGACCTATTCTCATTCCTTCTGCTTGTAAAATTTGACTAGCATATATAAATTTATGAAAATCGGTAGGCTGATTATATTCTCTATTCATATATTCTTGAATTAGAGAATTTCCTCTTGGATGTTTCTGATGAGAAAGCATAACTTTTGAATCTAAAAGCCAGTCTTTTTCGCTACTAAATTTTTTAATAGTAGATAGTTCAGGAAAAGATTGAAAACCAAACTCACTCATAAAACGAGGAACTTTTTTTTCGAATGTTGAGAATGGTTGAGAATCATGCCAAACTCCCCAATAGTGCACATCTCCTTCAAGATGATGATTTTTATCCCCTCTTCCAAGTTTAGGAGAACTCTCCCAATATGGAACATCAGTTAATTTTTTTACCTCAGATGGGAGAATCTGATTAAATAGTTTTTTGTAGCCAAGGCTAATCTTATTTATTTCATTTTTCGATCGTGAATTTTGCCACCCCCAATTTTGCCAAGCTTCAGCAATTTCATTATTTCCACACCACAGTACTATTGAACTATAATTTCTTAATCTTTTGATATTGTCCATTGCCTCTAGCCTCACATTTTCTAAAAAACTTTCATTGTCTGGGTACATTGCGCAAGCAAACATGAAATCTTGCCAAACTAAGATTCCTAATGAGTCACATAATTTATAAAGAATATCCTCTTCATAAATTCCTCCACCCCAAACTCTAATCATATTCATATTTGCTGAAATAACTTCTTCAAGAATCTTCTGGTATCTTTCTTTACTAACATTATTTTGAAAGTTATCTTGTGGTATATAATTTGCCCCTTTCATAAAAATTGGCTCACCATTTATTTCAAAAAAGAAATTTTCTCCAATAGAATCTTTCGATGTGTTCAGCTTGATAGTTCTAAGGCCAATTTTTTTGTTTATACAGCTAATTATCTTATTATTTTTCTTTAATAAAGTTTTAATATCATATAACTTTTGCTTTCCGTATCCATTAGGCCACCAAAGTTCCGGTTGTAATATCGAGTAATTTAATTCTATGTTTTGTAAACCCTTCTTTAGTTGTAGATCATATGACTGATTATTTATTACTATTTGGTATGATGAATTTTCAAGCACATCAATCTCAAAATTAAACTTAAGTTGTGCTATTGAGTCTAAAATTTCTGTTTGTTCTATATACAGATCTTTTATTTCTGAATTTTTATGAGCTTTTATTTCGATTGGCCTCCAAATTCCTGAAACTTTAATTTTTGGACCCCAATCCCATCCATAATGAAAGCCTGCTTTTCGTGTATGAACTTTACTACCTCCAGGAAGCTTATATCCTAACTCTTTTTCTTTTACCACTTCTTGTTCAGAGGCATTTTTAAAATTTATAACCAAAGTATTTTTTTCTTTCAATACATTTTTTAAAGGAATTACCCATTTTCTAAACATGTTATCAGCTCTTAAAATAATCGAGTCATTTAAAATTACTTCAGCATATGTATCTAAGCCATGAAATGTGATCGAATGCTTATTAGCTGATAGAAAATTATTATTTAATGAGAAATTAGTTTTATAAATCCAGTCTTTATCACTAACCCACTGAACAGAATCTTCATTAGTTCCATAGAAAGGGTCTGGAATTAAGTTGTAAAAAAGTAAATCAGAAAAATTGTTTCCAGGAACATTTGCTTTTCTCCACACATTTTCATTCTCAAAGGTCCAATTATCTAATGTAATAATCTTATTGTCAGAGCTGCAATTACTAAAAAAAATAAATATAAAAAAGTAAGTTGCAATCTTATAAAGATTTAACTTTTTGAACAGCCATTTTAACGTTTTCATATTTTGTTTCTAATTGTCCATTTTGTACTAGCTCTTTTCCTGAAAGATGAAACTCTCTAATTCCTATCTTATAAAGTGATTCGATATTATTATGATTAACACCTCCTCCAGCAATTATATTAATCCTGTTTTTTGCTAATTTAACTATTTGTTTAAGATTTTCTATCCCATCAATTACATTTTCTTTTTGACCAGATGTTAGAATATAATCACATTTACAAGATATTATATCCTCTAATGCTTGTGGCATATTTAATACGCAATCAAATGCTCTATGAAATGTTACTTTCATAGGTTTGGCGGCTAACACCATAAGCTTTGTTTGTTCTTTGTTTACGGATAAGTTAGGATTTAATGCTCCAATTACAACCCCATCACATTTTAAATTTTTGCAGAATTGTATATCTATTAAAATTTGTTGAAACTCTAATTTAGTATATTGAAATTGGTTAGCTTTTGGAAGAATTAGGATATGAATTTTTATATCTGATAATTCTCTAAGTTTGATTATTTCACTATTTGAAGGAGTAATGCCTCCTTGCTCTAAATTTTGACATAGTTCAATTCTTGAAGCTCCTGCTTTTATACCATTTAGTGCTGATTGAATTGAATTTGCACAGCACTCTAAATTAGTTATAGGCATTTGTTGAATTTACAGATTTTTTACATCTTAAAATCTTCCATGAATTTTGTTGTATAATTTCCATCTAAGAAATCTGGATGTTTCATCAGTTTCTGATGAAATGGTATTGTTGTTTTTACTCCTTCGATTACAAATTCATCTAAAGCTCTTGTCATTTTAGCAATTGCCTCCACTCTTGTTTGTGCTACTGTAATAACTTTTGCAATCATTGAGTCATAGTATGGAGGTATTGTGTAATTTGCATATACATGAGTATCAATTCTTACTCCATGACCTCCAGGAGCATGAAAGTTTGTGATTAAACCTGGGCATGGTCTAAAGTCTTTTTCAGGATCTTCTGCGTTAATTCTACACTCAATTGCATGAAGTTGTGGAAAATAATTTTTACCAGATATCTTAGTTCCTGCCGCAACTTTAATTTGCTCTTTAATAAGATCAAAATCAACTACCTCCTCTGTTATAGGATGTTCAACTTGAATACGTGTATTCATTTCCATAAAATAGAAATCTCTATGTTTATCAACAAGAAATTCAACTGTACCAACACCTTCGTATTTAACTGCTTCTGCAGCTTTTATTGCTGCTTCTCCCATTTTTTTTCTCAGCTTATCGGTCATAAATGGAGAGGGAGTTTCTTCAGCTAATTTTTGATGTCTTCTTTGTATTGAACAATCTCTTTCCGAGAGATGTGCAGCTTTTCCTGTATTATCACCAATTATTTGTATTTCAATATGTCGAGGATCTTCAATAAACTTTTCCATATACATACCATCATTACCAAATGCAGCCTTAGACTCGGTTCTAGCACTATCCCAAGATTCTTCAAGATTTTCTTCTTCCCAAACTAATCTCATTCCTTTTCCTCCTCCTCCTGCTGTTGCTTTTAACATAACTGGATAGCCAATTTCAAGTGCAATTTTCTTACAATTGTTAAAATCTTTAATTATTCCTTTCGATCCAGGGATAGTTGGCACACCAGCTTTTTTCATTGTTTCTTTAGCTGATGCCTTGTCTCCCATTCCATCAATCATACTTGGAGAGGCTCCAATAAATTTAATATCATTTTCAGAACAAATTTTTGAAAAATTTGAGTTTTCCGCTAAAAATCCATATCCAGGATGAATTGCATCTGCATTAGTTATTTCGGCAGCAGCTATAATATTTGGAATATGTAGGTATGATTCAGCACTGGAAGCAGGACCTATACATACTGCTTCGTCAGCAAATCTAACATGTAAGCTATCTTTATCAGCTTTAGAGTAGACTGCAACTGTAAGAATACCCATTTCTTTACAGGTTCTAATTACACGTAATGCAATTTCTCCTCTATTAGCTATAAGAATTTTATTAAACATATTATTTAATATTTAAAAGTAAATTATGAAGGGTCCACTAAAAATAGTGGCTGGTCAAATTCAATTGGAGATGCATCATCAACTAGTATTTTAACAATTTTTCCTGAAATTTCAGATTCAATTTCATTAAATAGCTTCATTGCTTCAACGATACATATGACATCTCCCTCATTTATTTGATCTCCAACACTTGCAAATGGTGGCTTGTCAGGCGATGCACTTCTATAGAAGGTTCCAATCATAGAAGATTTTATTTCTATAAGATGGCTGTCTTCATGCTCATCAGAATCTGATTTTATAATCGCTTCTGAAGATATATTTTCTTTTGTAGGTATTGGAGTTGTAACTGAATGAACAGGAACTTGTTGAATAATATTTACAGGCTCTTCAGCTTCTCCTCTTTTCTTTTTTGCAGGAGATTTAATTGATATTTTAATATTATCAATTTCTAAATCAACTTCTGTAGCTCCAGACTTTGCTACAAATTTTATTAATTCTTGAATATCTTTTAAGTCCATTAATTATGTAATTTATATTGCAAATGTAATTATTTCTTTGAATCGTAGGCCCATTTTAAATAAATTGATCCCCATGTAAAACCTCCTCCAAATGCTGCTAGTATTAAATTGTCACCTTTATTTAACTTTTCTTCCCACTCCCATAAGCAGAGAGGGATTGTTGCTGCGGTAGTGTTACCATATTTCTGAATATTTAGCATTACTTTTTCATCGCTTACTCCCATTCTTCTAGATGTAGCGTCTATAATTCTTTTGTTTGCCTGGTGTGGAACAAGCCATGCTACATCTTCAGAAGTTAAATTATTTCTATTCATTATTTCTTCAGAAACATCGGCCATACTTTTAACTGCAGCTTTAAATACTGGCTGTCCATCTTGAAAAATAAAATGTTCTTTAGCATCTACTGTTTCATGAGAGGCCGGTTTTAATGAGCCTCCAGCGGGTTGGTTTAAGTGTTTTCCGCCACTACCATCACTTCTTAGAATAGTGTCTTTAATTCCGTACCCTTCATTATTAGGCTCCATAAGAACTGCACCTGCTCCATCTCCGAACAAAACACATGTAGTTCGAGCTGTATAATCTACAATAGATGACATTTTATCTGCTCCAACTACTATGACTTTTTTATATGTTCCTGTCTCAATAAATTTTGAAGCAGTGGTCAGTCCATAAAGAAAACCAGAGCATGCGGCTCCAATATCAAATGCGCAAATATTTTTTGCTCCAACTTTATTTGAGATTAAGCATGCTGTAGATGGGAATAGCATGTCAGGTGTAACAGTTGCACATATGATTAAATCAATTTCTTCAACGGGAGTATTTGTTTTTTTTAGCAATAATTTTACTGCTTCCGCTCCAAGATCAGATGATCCTTTATTTTCACCCTTTAAAATTCTTCTTTCTTTAATACCTGTTCTTGAAATAATCCATTCGTCATTAGTGTCTACCATAGTTGCAAGTTCTTCATTATTAAGAACGTAATCTGGAACATATCCTTGAATTCCAGTTATAGCAGCAGTAATTTTTTTCATCTAATCTATATTTTTTTTAATTTTTTTGTCAAGTTCCGCTAAAATGACATCTTTGGATAAAAGTAACATATTTTTTATAGCTATTTCATTTGAAATCCCATGACCTATTAAAACTGGTTTGTTAAGCCCTAAAATAGGAGTTCCGCCATAATTTTCATAGTTAAACCTTTCAAAATAACTATCTTTTATTTTTCTTTTATTAACTAAATCATAAAAAGCTTCTGCTTGCTTTAGTACGATATTACCAGTAAATCCATCGCATATAATAACATCTGTATCCGAATCAAATAAGTTTCTGCTTTCAATATTCCCAATAAAATTATAGTCTTTTGTTTCAGACATAAGTTCATAGGTAGTTTGTGTAAGCATATTTCCTTTTGATTTCTCTTCCCCTAAATTCAATAGGCTAACTTTTGGGTCTTTTATCCCATATACATGTTTAGCATATAACGATCCTAGAATTCCAAATTGATATAACACATCTGGTTTGCAATCTGCATTGGCTCCAACATCAAGTAGTACAGTGACTCCACCATTAATTTTTGGGAGTATTGAGCAAATACATGGTCTAATAACACCACTAATTGCTTTTACGGAATAATATCCCCCTATAAACATTGCACCAGTATTTCCAGCGCTTGCAAAGCTGTCAATTTTGTGTTTTGCTAAATATTCAAAACCTTTAGAAATACTTGAGTTAGGCTTTGACTTAAATGATTTGATGGCGTGCTCATCCATCTCAATAACTTCTGAGCAATCAACTATTTCAAAATCACTTGTTGATTTTTTATGTTTTTTTAATTCAGAAATAATCTTTTCTTTATTTCCAAAAAGGACAATTTTTATATCGTTAGTAAACTCTTTTTGAGCCAGAATAGCTCCGTGAATTGTTTTTTTAGGGGCGTAGTCACCACCCATTATATCAATGCCAATTCTCATACTATGAGTGTTATTTATTATTGGCTAAAGAGATAGTATTATGCTGTAGCTTGCTTTTCAATTGCCTGCTTTCCTCTGTAGGTTCCACATTCTTCACAAACTCTATGAAATGCAACCGCTGTTCCGCAGTTACTACAGCTATACATAGTTGTAGGTGACGCCTTGTAATGTGTTCTTCTTTTATCTCTTCTAGTCTTTGAGATCTTTCTTTTAGGATGTGCCATTTTATTGGTTTTACTTATTTAAATTTAAATTTTTGAGAGCTGCCCACCTGGGGTCAACATCTTTTTCATCTTCTCTAAATGAATACTTGTCAATTAGCTTTTTCATATCTTTATTACATTCAGTTTCACTGCTGATTGATTTATGTGATCTCTTACTTGGAACTGCTAGCGTAATAAGTTCATAAATTAAATGTTTTATTTCTATAAAATTATCATTATAGCCAACATATAAAATATCATCATAGTTTAAGTTATTTTTATCTGATTGTTTAATTACAAAAGTAGAATCAGAATTAATAGGAACATGAATGTTTTCAGCGCAATTATCACAAAGGAGATTTTTAATGACTCCATTAATATTAATTGATAAAGATATTTTTTCACCTTTTTTTGATGCTATACATGTAACTATAATTTCTGAATTTGTAATATCAGAAAAGCTAAAATCTTTAAAGAACGTTTCCTTAATAATAAATAAGTGCTCGTTAGAGTTCTTGTTTAAATTTGTTAATTTAACTTTGTATTCACTCATTAAACTAATTTTTTAAGGGATGCAAAGATATAAATTTATTCCAATTGCATGTTATTAGTTTTATTCTATAAGTTTAACAGTTTTATAAACTAATTTTTCTGTTATTATCTATCTCTACAGCCTGCCTAATAGCATGTAATAATGATTCTTCATTTGCTTTATTTAGTCCTGCGATATTGTATGCGGTTCCATGTACTGGAGATGTTCTAGTTACATCAAGTCCAGCAGTGAAATTCACACCCTTTGAAAATGATTGTGACTTAAATGGTATTAATCCTTGGTCATGATACATAGCAATGATGCCGTCATATTTTTTAAGATTCCCTTCTACAAAAAAACTATCCGCTGGAAATGGTCCTTCAGCAATAATATCAGATTTATTTATTTCTTTTATTGCCGGAATAATGGTTTTTATTTCTTCATCACCCAAAACACCATCCTCTCCAGCATGAGGGTTTAATCCTAAAATAGCAATTTTTGGATTTTGGATATTAAAATCCTTTTGCAAAGAATAATTAAGTTGAATTCCAGTATTTAAAATTTTATTTTTTGTGATCAACTCACTGACATTTAATAATGCTACATGTCCAGTTACGAATGCAATTTTCATATTAGAACTAACCATAAGCATTAATGATTTGCCATTAAATTCTTGTTCTAAGAATTCTGTATGCCCAATAAACCCTTGTATTGATTCTCTTATTGAAGACTTGTCAATTGGAGCAGTAACTAAAGCGTCTATATGCTTATTTTTAAGATAATAAGAGGCAAGTTTTAGTGAGTTGTATGAGTTGAGACCAGATAAAATAGATTTTTTTCCTAATTCTAAAATTGCATTATTGTCTTTAGCATTAATAATATTTAGTTTACTTTTAATAGCATCTTTTACATTAATGATTAGATTAAGTTTTGTCAGGCTGCGGATTTTTTTCAGATAAATATCACATAATTTTTTTTGACCAAATAAAATTATTGAACAATTTTTTGGAATTTTAGATTTTTCAAAAGCTTTAACAATTGTTTCTAAGCCTATTCCATTTAAGTCACCAACTGATATTCCAATTTTAATATTTTCTATCAATTTATTATCTATTTTTTATAAAATCATAAAGTAATCTTACACCCATTCCTGTTGCTCCTTTAGATCGATATTGATACTTTGAGCTTACCCAAGCTGGTCCTGCAATATCTAAATGTATCCATGGGTATTTTATAAAATGAGCAAGGAATTTTCCTGCTGTTATTGCTCCTCCAAATGGTCCTCCAAGGTTTTTGATATCTGCAATGTCTGATTTAATTAGTTCGTCATAGTCTTTCCAGAACGGCATTTCAGCAAGTCTTTCATGAGTATTATGACCAGATTTTTCAAGTAAGTCATGCTCTTTTCTAGCATTCTCTTGCATTGAAACTATTCCGAAATGCCCAATAGTGTTAGCTGCTGATCCCGTTAAAGTAGCTAGATCAATTACCAGCTCAGGATCATACTTATGCGCATAGCTTAAAGCATCTGCTAAAATCATTCGCCCCTCAGCATCTGTGTTTAATACTTCTACAGTTGTTCCGTCATACATAGTCACAACATCTCCAGGAGCATATGCATTTCCCGAAGGTCTATTGTCAGTTGCAGGTATTAATCCTATAACATATTTCTGAATATTATTATTTGCAATTGCATGCATAGCTCCAATTACTGTGCCGGCTCCTGCCATATCTACTTTCATAATATCCATGGAGTTTGCAGTTGGTTTCAGACTTAAACCCCCAGTATCATATACAACTCCTTTCCCTACTAAAATAATTGGTTTTTTATTTGTAGCATTTGCTGGTTTCCATTCTAAAATTGAAAATGTAGGCTCATCAATACTTCCTTGGTTTACTGCTAAGAGTCCTCCCATTTTTAATGATTCTATTTTCTTTTTTGTGAAAATAGTTGTTTTGAATCCTGATTCATCACCTGCCTTTTTAGCTTTATTTGCTAAGTCAATTGCCTTTAAATGTGAAAATGGAGTGTTAACTAAGTCTCTTGTTATTTTAACTGCTTCAACTATCTTTTCAATTTCATTTAATTTGTCTTCTTTCAAAGAATCATTTACAAATACTGTGTGTAATTTAGACTCGTCTTTTTTTGTTTTATATTCCTCAAAATTATAATTTGATAATGCTAATCCTTCTAAAAATGCAAATGTGTTTATCACTCCCTCACTTAAATTTTGCACAACAACTGAAGAATTCTTTTTAATTTGCTCATGAACTTTAAAGCCAAGGCATCTTGTTTCTTCTAAATAAAGGTTAGTATCATCATTTTTTTTTGGTCTAAGAATAATGATCTCTCTATTGTATTGATTAATGGTTATTATCTCATCATTTTTTTTTAGTCTATCATTTATATAATTAATTTCTTTTTTCTCTAGATCTAAATTAGATAAATTATTACTGTTTTCAACTAGTATAATTAAATTATCTTTTTCAGAAATTGTGTTTTTATTTTTAATGAAAGTCTTCATATAATTGTGTAATTTTGATGTTGTAAAATTAAGTATTTTTATGAATAGCAAGCTTTTATTATCTAGAGCATTAAAAAAAGAATTTCTCTCTGCAGAGGAAGGACAATTCTTGTTTGAAAACACGCCAACAGCTGACTTAATGTGGGTAGCAAATGAATTAAGACAGATGGCTGTTCCTGGTGAAGTTGTTACTTGGCAGATAGATAGAAATGTTAATACAACAAATGCCTGTAATGCAAACTGCAAATTCTGCAATTTTTTTAGGCATCCAAAGCATGCCGATGTATATATTACTGATATTGAAACTTACAAAAGAAAGATTGATGAGACAATAAAGTTTGGCGGAGATCAATTGTTACTTCAAGGTGGGCATCATCCAGGATTAGGATTAGAATATTACACAAAATTATTTAGAAACCTTAAGTCATTATATCCTCAAATTAAACTTCATGCTTTGGGACCTCCAGAAGTTGCTCATATCTGTAAAATTGACGGTATATCTCATGAGCATGCACTTTCAGAATTAAAAAAGGCTGGGATGGATAGTATGCCTGGTGCTGGAGCAGAAATATTAAGTGATAGAGTACGAAGACTTATTTCAAAAGGAAAGTGCACTGGACAAGAGTGGTTAAAAGTTATGAGAGAAGCCCATAAATTAGATATTACTACATCAGCAACAATGATGTTTGGTCATGTAGAGACCTTGCAAGAGCGTTTTCAGCATTTAGTTTGGATTAGAGAAGTTCAGGAAGACAAACCAATAGAATCAGATGGTTTTTTAGCATTTATTCCATGGCCATTTATGGATGATGGTACGTTATTACAAAAAGTCAAAGGGATTAATAATAATGTTACTTCTGACGAGTATATTAGAATGTTATGCCTAAGTAGAATAATGTTGCCCAATATTATTAATATTCAGGCTTCTTGGCTGACAGTAGGAGCGGCAACAGCTCAAATATGTCTTCATGCTGGAGCAAATGACATGGGTTCTATAATGCTTGAGGAAAATGTAGTTTCTGCAGCAGGAGCTCCTCATAGATTTACTTCTAATAGCATACAAGAGTGTATTAAGGAAGCTGGCTTTGTTCCAAAGTTAAGAACTCAGAAATATATTTTAAGAGATATGCCAAAGGAATTAGAGCAACAAAAAATAGATTATTAATATGTTTACAGGAATTATTGAAGGTCAATCAGTTTTAAAGAGCGTAACTAAAAGTGGTTCTAATAAAGAATTTATATTTGAGTCTGATTTTGCTAATGAATTTAAGGTTGATCAAAGCGTTTCTCATAATGGTGTTTGTCTTACAATTGAAGAAATTATAAATAATACATATAAAGTCACTGCAGTTGATGAAACTTTAACAAAGTCTAATTTTGGTCATTTAACTGAGGGTGATTATGTTAATATTGAAAGAAGTATGTTGGTAAATTCAAGACTTGATGGTCATATTGTTCAAGGACATGTTGACCAGATTGGGACTTGTATTTCTGTTGAGAAAATGAATGGTTCTTTTGTGATAAATTTTAAACATTCATTATCAAATAATATGACGGTAGAGAAGGGTTCAATTTGTATAAATGGAATTAGCCTCACCGTATTTAATTCAAAAGACACATCATTCTCTGTAGCTATTATTCCTTACACATGGGAGAATACTAATTTAAAGTATCTTAGAATTGGTGATTCAGTTAATTTAGAATTTGATATTCTTGGCAAGTATATTGCAAAGATGTTTTTAAAAAATAGCTAATCTAAAATTACTTAAGATTACTCTAAATTTTTTTTCTTCTTTGTCAAGAATCTATAGCTTAATCCAAAAGTTATCTTTTCTTTTGAACCAATTTGAGTTCCATTTATATTTTGATATAAGGGTATCTCGTAAGAACCGAAGAAGCTAAAATTATTTAATGAATAGCTTAGTTGAGGTATTAAAAATATTTTTTTACTACCGGAAGATCTTTCTAAATCATATTTATTCCAAAAAACATCAACTTCACCCGCATCCATTTTTTTAATCTCTTCAAATTTTAATTGAACAGTAGAAGAAATTTTATTTTTAAAACCTTTACTTATAAAGGCTCCAAAGCTAGAGTAGTTGCCAATTTTTTGACCAAGGGAGTTATAACTTTTTTTGATATGCAAAAGATTCGCAGAAATACTTATGTTTTTTATTTTAAATTTTCGATATAAAAAAGAGAATACAATCAAATCATGTGATCCAGATGAAAGTTGTGTAACTGCAGGATCAATATCCCAAATGTTAGAATTTGGTATAGTTAAACTTGAATCTTTATGAGAGCCAAGTGGTAATTTTAGTCCTAGACCTAAAGTTAACTCTGTTCTGCTAAAAGGAAGATCTTTATTGTAAAGAGTATATCTAGGCAGAAATATTAAATCGCTAAATCCACTTTTTATGTTGTTTACAGAATCATTCTTGATTTGAGATTTATTAAGAAAATACCCAACAGCTATTGAAAGAGTTACTTTAGTATCTAACCCATATTCAGTTTTGAGAAATAAATAATCACTATTTAAGTTGTCAAAAAGATTAACTGTTTCTTGTGTACCACTAAAGAATTTGTCTGAAAAAGTATATTGATAGTTATTAGAAAACGCTATTTGATTTTTTTGTAAAACTCCAGTTGAAACTTCACCTGCTATTGGGTTTCCAGAACTTCCTGAGCAGCACCCTTGCCCACTAGATTCATTGAAATAAAAACATAAAATAAATACAAGAGTTATGACGCGCATAAATTGTCTTTACTTTTCAATAATAAAATTAATTGTTTGATGACTTTCTTCAGATGAGATTTTAAGAAAGTAATTTCCACTTGAATATTTCTCAGTATTAATATCTACGTAGTTAGTTCCTAGTTGTTGAATTTGGTCTTTAATTATAATAGTTTGTTTTCCAAAGATATCAACTAACTTAATATTAATAATATCTTGTTTTTGCAAATTATAAGAAAGAGTTATGTTATTAGAAGCAGGAGAGGGGAAAACTTTAAGCGTAGAAATTTTAGAAGTATTTGTTTTTGAATCATTTATGCTAGAAATGCCATCTGCTAATGCATTGGAGATTGTTCCGTGAACATCTGCGTAATTAATTTTATCATCATTTTTATTTAAATAAACTAAATGATCACTTCCTGCTAGAACCACAACTTTAGGCATGCCATCTACACCATAATCACTCATAGTAATATTTGGAGATGTGAAAATTGTTGAATTGCTCATGCTGTAATTGTTTGCAAAATTATTTAATAGACCACAAGCGCTATTTGCATAGTCATCAGCAATATAAAAATGAACTTTTCCAGGATGACTAGTACTAAATGATTGTACTGCATCATATGCAGGAAATGAATATGTCGCACAAGGACCACATGGCATCACCCATGATATTACAATAACATTACCATTGTCTAGTTCATCAAATAAGTCATGTGTTACTCCATTACAGTCGTCTTCAACAAAATTTGTTGCATAAGTTTGACCAGACATTAAATTATAAGTTGACGAAATAATTAAAATTGTTAAAAATATATTTTTCATTTTTTTTGTTTTTATTTTCTTTCGTACTTACAGCAGTAATGTAAGTCATTATATGCCTTATCTGTTGCTTTAAATAATTCAGTGTCATAACCAATTAGAGCAATGGATTTTTGAATTTCTTCCAATGAAGTCTTTTGAGAAAAGAATTTAACTTTTAAATTTTGCTTTTGTACATTCCAAGTTGCAGATTTAACCCCTTCAATATTGGTTGCTGTTGATTCTATTTTTTCCTTACACATCATGCACATTCCAGATACATTGAAAGAGCTTTTTGTAGCTTTATCTTTTGGAGTAAATGACTGTAGAGAAAAAAAGAGTAATAGTATTAAAAGTGAATGTTTATTTTTCATTTTATAAAGATATGTATTTATATTTGAAGAACATTAAATAAAATTGACAATGAGAAAAAAAATAATGTTATTAGGCTCTGGGGAATTAGGCAAAGAAGTTGTAATTGCACTTCAAAGACTAGGACAGTATGTGATAGCTGTTGATTCATATGAAAACGCTCCTGCTATGCAAGTAGCTCATGAGTATGAGGTCATTAATATGCTAGATGGTGCTGATCTTGATAGAATTGTCGCTTATCATGAACCTGACATAATTGTTCCTGAAGTTGAGAGTATTCGAACAGAAAATTTATATAAGTATGAAGATCAAGGTATTCATGTTGTTCCTTCTGCAAAAGCTGCTAATTTTACCATGAATCGAAAAGCTATTAGAGATTTAGCATTTAAAGATTTATCTATTCGAACAGCAAAATATAAGTATGCAAAATCTCTTAGAGAATTAAAAGAAGGTGTAGATTTTTGTGGCTTGCCTTGTGTTGTAAAACCACTTATGTCAAGTTCAGGAAAAGGACAGTCTATTATAAAAAGTTTAAGTGATGTAGAGCACGCTTGGGACTATGCTATTAAAGGATCAAGAGGTGATTTAAGGGAAGTTATTATAGAGGAGTTTATATCATTTAAATATGAGATTACTTTACTTACATTAACACAAAATAATTCTAAAACATTATTTTGTCCACCTATTGGACACAGACAAGAAAGAGGTGATTATCAAGAAAGTTGGCAGCCTATGAATATGAATCAGGCCTTACTCATTGAAGCGCAAAATATGGCTGAGAAAGTAACAAATTCTTTAGTAGGAGCAGGGATTTGGGGTGTTGAGTTTTTTATCGCCAAGGATGGAGTGTATTTTTCAGAACTTTCTCCAAGGCCTCATGACACTGGCATGGTAACTCTAGCTAACACACAAAATTATAATGAATTTGAATTACATGCAAGAGCTATTCTTGGTATTCCTGTAAATGAAATAACTTTATTAAAAAATGGAGCCTCAGCTGTTGTTCTTGCAAATAAGAAAAATAATCATTGGCCAGTTTTTACAGGCTTAGATAAAGCATCAGAAATTACTGAAACAGATTTTAAAATATTTGGCAAGCCTAATACTCACCCTTACAGAAGAATGGCAGTTGCTCTGGCTTATGGAGACGAACCTGTTGAGGCGTTAGTAGAAAAGGCTAAAAGTGTGGCTAGAGAGATTATAATAGATTAGATAACTAATTTAATTTCTTATACATTTTATAGTGGGGCCCAATATCTTTAATATTAAACTCAGGGCCAATTGTTAAAAATCCTAATGATTTGTAAAAATCTATTGCAATTAATCTTGCATTACACCAAATGACATCACATTTTTTATCTTGTAATAGTTTAATAGACTCATTCATTAACTTTGAAGCATATGAGTTTCTTATAAAATCAGGGTGTGTAGCCATTCCTCTTAATCTAAAACCATTTTTAGACTTTAATTCAAGATCATTTTCTGGATAAAAAGTTCCAATTGAAACTACCCGATTGTTATTTATAAAAGCAAGATGTATTGTATCAATATGAAAGTCTAAATCATAAAATGTTGTTTCAATTGGAAGATTTGGACGTAAGACCAAATTTCTTAGAGGTCTTATTTTCTTAACATCAATAAGAACAACACCCATGTATTAAAGATATAAGTTTGGAATTCCAAAGTAAAATTCAAGAACTTTAATTTTAAAAATATAATCGTATTTAGCTCTAATAAGTTCTGATTGTGAGCTCTCAAATCTTTGCTGAGCCTGTAAAAAGTTTATTGTATTCATAGCTCCATTTTCAAATCTTTCTTTGGCATAATTATATGAAGTCTTACTTGCTAAATTTGTTTTCTTAGACGCTTCGTAAGCTTTTAATGCTCCTCTTGCATCATTTAAAGATTGATTTACAGTGTTTTCTAAGTTTAGTTTACTTTGCTCTAAAATATTTTTATTTCTTAATACATTAATTTTAGATTTTTTAATTCCAGCTCTTGTAGCATAACCATTAAGTATTGGTATGTTTATTTGAAGACCAAAACTCTTACCACTATTTAAATCATATTGTTCTTGAAATGAAGTTGGTGCATCGACCATTACTCTAGAGCTAAAAGAATAAAAGCTTCCCACAGATGGGAGTAGACTAGATTTAGAAATAGTTTCATCTTTTTTTGCTATCTCAAGATTTGTTTTTGCAAGTTTAATATCATTTCTATTTCTTAAGGCAACTGCATATATTTCACTAACATTTTTAAGAATAATTTCAGATTCAGGTATAATATATTCTTCATCAGCAATTTCAAATTTTTCTACATCTTTAAAAAGTAATAATTGGCTAAGAGATATTTTTGACATTCTGTAGCTATTTTCAGATACTACAAGGTTTTGTTCAGCCTTTGCTAGCTTTGCTTCTATTTCATAAAGATCTCCCTTTGGAATAACGCCATTATTGTATTTTTCATTTGCAATAATAAACTCTTCCTGTGATACTTTGAGTTGTAATTTTTGAATATTTAATTGCTCTTTATTGAAAAGTATTTGGAGATAGGAATTTGCTACTAAAAGAGAAATATCTTCTTTCATATCTTCTAATTGATATTTCTTCGCAAGAATATTTAGATTAGCTCTGTGTAATCTCCTAATATTTGCTAGACCATTAAACACATCTAACCCAACACTCATATTAACAGAGGAGAATTGATTTGTTTTATTCTCTAATAAACCATTTGTAATATTTTGAGTTAAGCCAGTATTCCATGTATGATTTCCGCTATAATTTAAGCTAGGTAAAAAGTTACCTATTGCAGTTTTTTTATCTTCTCGGACATTTAAAAGATCAAGCCTCGAGTTTTTAATTGAAATATTTTTTTCAATTGCCCTTTCAACACAGTCTTTAAGTGTCCATTTTTCTTGAGCGCTTAAATGTATTGAAAAGAAAAAAGCAAGAGTAATAGTGCTGACTGATTTTAATATATTTTTCATTTTTTTATCTTTTATTGTCTTGCTTTATTTTGACTTGCCCCATTTATTTCCTTCTTTTTTATTTGGCTGAGTTAAGCTCCAGACCTTAACCTTTTCATCTTTTTTTAGTCCTGAAATGATTTCTACATTAATTCCATCTGCAAGGCCTAAAACAATTTCTCTCCTTTCAAAATTTTGTTCACCGACTTCAATCTCAATAAATGGTTCTTTTGTTTCGATGTCATATTGAATTATTGCTTCATTTAATGCATCTACATTTTTTCTTTGTGCTGTGATTATTGAGGCATTTGCACTATATCCCGCTCTAACAAAATATTCATCATCTAATGAGACACTAGCTTCAATTTTAAACTGAACAGCCCCACCTTCTTCAATACCTTTTGGAGCAATGAATCTTAATTTTGCTGGGTATTTTTTTTCTTCAATTGCCGCTAAACTAATAAGCATATTCATATCTTTTTTTAATTTACTCACCTCTCCTTCATCAATCTTTCCTTCAAAAATCATAATATTTAAGTCCGCAATTGTTGCAATAGTTGTTCCAGGGTTAAATGTGTTTGCCTGAATTACTTGGTCTCCTTTTTTAACAGGTATCTCTAATATAGTTCCAGTTACAGTTGCTCGAACATTTGTATTGGTAACACTTGATCCATCTGAAGATCCTAGTTTAATAATTTGCAAATCACTTTCAGCATTTTCTAAACTTTGTAAGGCTTGTGAATACTGCAGCTCTACATTATTATACTCTTGCTCTGAAATAATACCTTTTGAAAATAGAGTTTTACTTCTTTGAAATTCCTTTTCAGAATTATTTAACACTATTTTAGAATTTTTCACTCTTCCCTCAGCACTGTTTAGTGTTTGTTCATTTGGAACAACCTTAATTTTAACTAATAGGTCACCAGCCTTTACCTTATCTCCTTCTTTGACCAAAATATCATCAATTATTCCAGCAATTTGAGGTTTTATTTCAACTTCATCTTCAGGAATTACTTTTCCCGTTGCTACAATTTTATTTTCTATTGTTGCTTTTATCATTTGCGTAGTTTCAAAAGGAACTAAAGCTTTATTATTTGATTTTATAAAAAATATTGTAGCTAATACTACTCCAATAATTAATAATATAATTCCTATCTTTTTTAAGTTTTTCATTTTGGTGTTTTTAATTTATTCTTCTCTTAATGCTTCTATTGGTTTAATACTTATTGCTTTTTCTGCAGGAATAAATCCTATTATTGTGCCTAGCCCAATCATTAAAAATAAGGCTCCTAATATAAACTTGATTGGCACAGTCGCATTTTTTAATGGAACATTATCTAAATTTTCAGTTGCAATATTGATTATATATAAAACAAATGCTCCAATTATTATACCAATTATTCCAGCTATAATCGTTAAGAATACAGATTCTAAAATTATCTGTTTTCTAATATGATTAGGGCTTGCTCCAATAGCTCTCCTAATTCCAATTTCTTTTGTTCTTTCTTTTACTGATATTAATAAAATATTTCCAATACCAATTACTCCAGCTAAAATTGTTGTAATTCCTATAACTAATGAAAGAAATGACATTCCTCTTGCAAATCTTAGAATTCGAGCAAATAGTGCTCCTAAGTTAAAAGAGCCTAGTGCTTGATCATCATCTGGATGAATTTTATGTATGACCTTTAGCTGTGTTTTAACTTTTTCTTCAACTTTTAATATATCAACATCATCAAAGCCTGCAATTAGTAAAAATCCAACTCTTTCCCCAGAATTAAAAATTCTTTTAAATGAGGTGAAAGGAACATGGATATCACCATCATCATCAAAGCTGCCACCACCTTCATCCACATATTTATGTATGCCAATAATTCTGAAAAATATATTTTCAATTTTAATGTACTCTCCAATTGGATTAATATTGTCTTCAAATAGCTCTTTTCTAGTTCTCTCTCCTATTACACATACCTTTCTACTTTCTTTAATATCTAGTTCATTAATAAACCTTCCCCCATCATAAATATCTTTCGATCTTATTTTTAAAAGTATTGGATAATCACCATAAATTGCAAAGGATCCTGAACGTTTCCCATTAACCACACTTGCTGCGGTAGAACCAAAGTTTCCTTTTTGAATTCTCGGAGCTATATATTGAATTTCAGGAATATTTTTCCTTAGAGACTCAACATCACTCATTTGTAAGTCTATTCCACGATCTGTTTTAAATCCAGCATATGGGATGCTCGTGTATTGGGCCCATACAAACATACTATTAGATGATATTCTTTCAAATTGATTTTCAAAACCATTATCTACTCCCTTAGCAATTCCAGATAAAACTATGTATAAAAATATCCCCCACATTACACCAATTACCGTAATAATAGTACGAACTTTATTTTGACCAATTGAGCCAAATATTTCTTGCCAAGTATCTCTGTCGAATAGTGAGTTCATTTATTTATCTCTTAAGGCGATGATAGGTTTAATATTTGCAGCCTTCCTTGCTGGAATATATCCAGCAATTGCACCAAATAAAATTAAAATTAATGTTGCAAATAAAGCGTCACTACTGGCTATGTAAGGGTTAGAAATAAAATATTTTTCTTGTAAATTATTACCTATGATTTTAAGTGTTATCATTGCAGTAATTAAGCCTGCATAACCAGATATTGTTGTGATAAAAATTGATTCTTGAAGAATCATAAGTATAATGCTATTAGGAGTAGCTCCAATTGCTTTTCTAATACCTAATTCTTTCGTTCTTTCTTTAACTACAAAAACCATTATATTACTAATACCAATTATGCCAGCAATAAGTGTTCCAATACCAATGAATGTTACAACAATTTGTAAAACAGATGCAAAATTATTACTGTTTTCTAGTTGTTCACCTGTATTGCTAATGTATACACCTCTATTATCATCTGGAGAAATAACTTTTTTATTCTTTATATACATTTCTAATTTCTTCTCTAATAGTAATGATTCATCATATGTCATTTCTGCATTATAAATGACAATCATTTGATTAATCTTATCACTATTTTTTTGAATTTCCTGCATTGCAGTATATGGCACATATAGCATTCGTTCTTCTCTATCTCCACCTTCATCTTGAAAAACTCCTATTACTCTCCAGCTATGATCACTTCCAAATATATATTCTCCAATTGGGTCCTTGCCGTCAAATAGATCCTGAGCCACGAGTCTTCCAATAACTGCATATTTTTTTCTTTGTTCTATATCTCCTTCATGCAGATATCTCCCACTCATCAGAATAGTGTTTTCTGCTTCTCTATGCCCTGGAGAGACTGCTCTAACTTGATATTGGTTAGATTTCTCTTTATATTTAATTTGATTATAAAAGGTATTTCTAACAACTATATCTTCTACTTCATTATTAAAATTTTCTTTTATTTCAATTAAATCTTGGTTAGTAAATTCAATTCTTCTATTTGATTCATAGCCTCGATATGGAAGTGTTGTAGAGCTTGGGTATATTCTAATGGTATTAACTTTGTCATCAACAAAAAATTCGGCAAAACTATTTTGTAAGCCATTTCCAAAACCAAAAAGAACTATAAAAATAAAAATACCAATAGCTACTGTAAATCCTGAAAGAAAAGTCCTAAGCTTATTTTTTTTTATTGTATCAAATATTTCTTTCCAGCTGTCTTTACTAAATATCATTTATTTTGTTTTAACATCTGTCATAATTACCCCATCTTTTAATGTAATAATTCGATTACACATATTAGCTACTTCTTGTTCGTGCGTCACAACTAATATTGTTTTTCCTTCTTTATTGATTTGTATGATCAATTCCATCACTTCATCCGAAGTTACAGAATCTAAAGCCCCTGTAGGTTCGTCCGCTAAAAGTACTTTGGGTTTAGATGCTAATGCTCTTGCTATCGCTACCCTTTGTTTTTGTCCCCCGGATAATTCACTAGGAAGATGACCTGCCCAATCTTTAAGCCCTACTTTATCTAAATAGTCTAACGCTATTGTTTGACGTTCTTTACTTGCTATTCCCTGATAATAAAGAGGGAGTGCAATATTTTCAATAGCTGTTTTGTAATTAATAAGATTAAAAGATTGAAAAACAAAGCCTAAAAATTTATTTCTGTATTTAGCTGCCTTAGTTTCGTCAAGATCTTTTATAGTTACATTATCTAAGTGATAAGATCCTGTGTCATAATTGTCAAGCATTCCAATAATATTAAGAAGTGTTGACTTTCCAGAGCCCGAAGAGCCCATAATTGCGACTAATTCCCCTTCTTTAATCTTTAGATTAATTCCTTTTAACACATGTAAGGAGTTCTTCCCCATTACATAAGATTTATTAAGGTCTTTTATTTCAATCATATTTTAATGATGATATTTCAGTTTTATATTGTTATTTTTTTTTCTACCCAATCTCCATGCTCTTTTATTAACTCTATAAGAGCATCAACAGCATCAGCTTCATTTATATTTTTTCTAACAACATTTCTTTCTTTATAAAGAGTGATTTTTCCAGGCTTAGTTCCAACATATCCATAATCAGCATCAGCCATCTCGCCAGGACCATTTACAATACAGCCCATAATACCAATTTTCACACCTTTAAGGTGATCAGTTACCTTTCTTATTTTAGCTGTTGTTTCTTGAAGATCAAAAAGAGTTCTGCCGCATGAAGGGCATGAAATGTATTCGGTCTTGGAGATTCTTGTTCTGCTAGCTTGTAAAATGCCGAATGCAGTGGAATTGATGTGTTTACTGCTTCCTTTAATGTCGTACTCTATAGAAATTCCATCTCCTAGTCCGTCTAATAATAATGCTCCAATATCTGATGCAGAATTTAGTTGTATTTCTTCATTGCTTATGTTGTGATAGCTACGACTAATAACCACTGGTGTTGAAATATTATTGTTTATTAAATCAATAAATATTTTTCTTTGTTCAGCAACTCCGTTTGTATTATTAGTTTTAATAATTAAAACAATTGTTTTGTCGTTTTTTATAAAATCTAAATTCTTAGAATCAAGTTCATGAAAAAAAACTTCAATAAAATTTAATTCTTCAGATTTAGAGGAAGTATTTATGTATTGTGTTATTGTGAAAATAGGGTATCCTTTTTTATGACTTTTCCATGACTTGTAATTGTAAATAATGCTTAAGGTTCCTGGAATTTCAAAGTCAATAGTTTTATCACCAATAAAAATATAGTCGGTGGCGCTATCAGAGATATTCCATTTGTCAAGCGGAACAGAATAGTTATAACCAAGAGGAAAAAAAGAAGATGTTTTGATTCTTGTTCTATTATCAAGATTTGCAATAACTATAGGGACATTAGATCCTCCAATATTTTTTACTGCATGAGTTTTTCTTTTTGAGTAATTAAATGGATTTAAAGGGTTTTTTGTTATTTGTTGAATTGCTTTCTTATTATCTCTGTTTTTAAAGTTTTTTAATAAATTATACGCTACAGGCATTTCAAATTCGGGAGCTTCAGTAAGCGAAACTCTTACAGTGTCTCCTATACCATCTTCTAATAAAGCTCCAATTCCAACTGCCGATTTTATTCGCCCGTCTTCAGCCTCGCCTGCTTCAGTAACTCCAAGGTGGAGTGGATAGTTCATATTATTTTTGATCATTTCACTTACAAGTAGTCTATAGGCCTGTACCATAACTCTTGTATTAGAAGCCTTCATTGATAGAATAATTTCATGATAATCTTCATCTCTACAGATTCTTAGAAATTCCATGGCTGACTCTACCATTCCCTCAGGGGTGTCTCCATACCTACTAAGTATTCTATCTGATAAGGAGCCATGGTTAGTGCCAATTCTCATTGCAGTACCATATTCTTTACAAATTTTAACTAATGGGGTGAATTTTTCTCTTATTCTAATTAATTCTGCATTATATGTTTCATCTGTATATTCAATCTCTTCAAATTTCTTTTTGTCTGCATAGTTTCCAGGGTTAATTCGAACTTTTTCTACAATTTTAGCAGCAATTTCTGCAGCATTTGGAGTGAAATGTATATCCGCTACAATAGGAGTGTGATAACCTCTTTTAGATAATTCGTCTTTTATATTTTGCAGGTTCTCTGCATCTCTTCTGCTAGGGGCTGTAATTCTTACAAGTTCACAGCCTGCTTCAATCATTCTGATTGACTCTTCAACAGTGGCAATAGTATCCATTGTATTTGTTGTAGTCATAGATTGTACACGTATTGGGTTGTTACCTCCAAATCCTAAACTACCAATCTTAACTTCTCTTGTCTTGAATCTTGAATATGATGTTAAACTATTACAATATTGCATTATAATTTTATCAGTTTTTTTACAACCTCCTCTTTGGTGTTAATTATTTTTAAAAGGTAAACGCCTTCTTTTAGATAGCTTAAGTCAATTCTTTTAGAAAAGACCCCATCAGAATCAATTGTGAATTTTTTAATTTGTTTTCCTAAACTATCTGATAAAATAAAATTAGTTGGTTCTTGTGAATAACCATTAATAGTTATTTGATTTTGTGTGGGATTAGGATAAAAGCTCCATTCATTAAATGATTCTTGATTAGATGTTATGTTGTTTTCAATTCTAAATTCATGATGAATAAATGATCCGAAATCTCCTTCAAAGACCTTTATCCAACTTGCTCCAAGTTTTCTAAATCTAGCCATACCAGCGCCATCACTATTTGCCCAGAAATCAATTCCATCGTCATCACTATCATTTATTCTAAAACTATAACATCCATCATTAAATGTTAAAGTGTCTCTATATTGAGTGTTAATCATTAAGCTACCTCCACCGGCAGATTGATAAGTTAAATTGTTATTATTATCATGAATTTCCCAAGAAGTTTCAGATTGGTTTACACCAACAGATCCACTGTTAGTTTCAAGCCAAATAGCAAAAGAATTATCATAAACAGGAGTAGGTTCGAATTTAGATGTTAAATAATTGTTATGAATATATTGATCTTGAGATTGATTTGGTTCAGAGATTTGAATATGGAAATTATTATTTGTTGCTAGTAGGTTTTCCCATAAACTTGCAGGATCATTTAGTTCAACCACCTCTTCTTCTAGAAAATTTAAGGCCCCTGTCCAAAGTTGAGTTTCTTTAACAGAGTTATTATTAGTCCAATATTCAATTGTGAGACTATTAATTTGTTGACTACCAGTATTTTTAATAATTATCTTTGGTTTTCCGCAGCTTGGGTTTATTCTTGAGTATTTCACTTTGTTAGTTGGAGTAATTATGTCAACTAAAGACGCATCTAGATTATGATTTATATTTGAATAGCTAACCAGTTGAGAGCTTACCCAGTAATTAGAGCTTCCGCTAGCATTTGCTACTCCATAATCTATATTGTGTACTTGACCAGGTGTGACCAAAGATGTTATGTCGTCTTCTCTTAAATCTGAGGCTTGTCCTGGGCACCATCCAGCTCTATCATAAATCCAAGTTCCTCCTTGAGGGTAAATTGGATTTGCACCACATTCCGTCCATACAGGCCATGTATATTCTGTAGCTCCACCATTTAAGTTTAAGAAATGATTTTGAGAAATAAACTCTCCTTCTTGTCCATGACCAGTAATTACAGTTCTAATTTTAAATTCACTTGCATTTGGATTAATTACAACGTCTCTAGGTTCAAAGCAATTGTTATTCATAATTGAGGTATAGCCTTTAGATTGTGGTCTCCAAATCTGTTGAATGTCAATTATATCTCTAGGGGGTGTGCCTATTATAAAATGAAACTTAATATCCATGTCTTCTTGCCATTGCCCACCGCTAGTCATGTTTATTCTTTTATTTCCATGAAGGATTGGAGCAAAATCTGTGACGTCAAAAAACCATGTCTTTCCTTCAGTGCCTAAGTCAAGGTATGCTCCGTATGGAGTTACAAAAGACATTATTTGAAATGCCATAGGGTATCTTTGATAATAATTTAAATCTGAAATTGTTATAGAACTATCAATAGGCCAGTTGTGGGTAGTTAGAACTATTCCATTTGTATCATAAGTATAACTATAAGCATGCCAAAAATTATTTGATGAAACTATTGCAATACTATCATTCAAAAGTGTGTTTGAGTTTGAAAAAACACTTAGCTCTTTAACAGTATTAGGAGTTGCTAACGCAGAGTCTAAAACTGTTATAGAAGATGTATTTAAAATGTAATCTCCTTGAAAAAGTTTAAGAGTTGGTCTAAAGTTTGAGCTATTGAAAAATGTATTGATTTCCTCACCTCTATCAACTTCCCAGATTACATTTCCACTAATATTTGCAGACAAAGAGCTAATGCCACATGTTATACTATTTGTGTTGTTTAAAGGGTAGTATGCTACGCATTCATTAATGTTTGGGTGACTGATAGATTGTTGTAAAAGCCTAGAGTTGTACCACTCAGAAATAGTTGATTGTGAAAGTTCTTTATTAAAAATCTGTAACTCTTTTATATTTCCATCCCATAGATTAGATGATCCATTAGCATTTGAGCCAAGTTTCAAGCTTTGAATATTAATTGGAGCTGTTTTGTTATTGCCACTGTGCCATAGAATACCATCTTTATACATTTTCATATCACCACTTGTACAATTTTTGGTGAAGGTCCAATGATTCCACTGATTTGAAAAATCATTTTGACTGGCTAGTTTATCTATTCTGTCATAAGATCCTGCATTGTTACCGCAATCCCAATAAACTCTGCTATTGCTCCATGGGAAATGAATATTTATAGTCCTGCTTCCATTGCCATCAAGACCCTCTAGAATTGTGCTATTAAAAGGTAGAGAATTTTCATTACCATAAACCCAAAAGGAAACTGTAATCTCATTTGAGATTGATGAAAGGTTACTTGTTGGTAATGATATTGAAGCGTTTTGTTGAACATTTATGCTGGTAGCATCGCTTGAGGAAAGTCCGCAATTAAAAGAAACTGAATCTCCTAAGATAAATGTTGTTGATGAGATGTTACTTGCATTTGTTATAGATAGCTCTACAATAATATTTGAAGTTGCGTCCCATGCAAAAGGAGTATGGAATTGACATCTGATTTCACCTGATAAAAGATTAGTATTTGCATGATAAACTTCTGTAAAGCCATTTGAGTGAGGGTGATTATTCTCAAGAGTAGAGTCTAAAGTAGATTTTATTTTTATTTTTAAGAAATTAGCTTTATGTGGAGTGTTATTTATGAAATTAGAGTCTGCAATAAAAAGAGTTAGTGCGTCAATAGAGTCATTAGAAAGGCCAAAACTTAAAAGTTCGCTAGCTCTATAAAGAAATTGTGATTTGCTTGAGTTTTTTTCTGTTGCTAAAACAAAATCTAATTCTTTACTATATGAGCCTGTTACAGTTGAATCTTCATAAATAGTACTGCTTATTGTAGTGTTTTGTTGATAAAATTGATAGTAGTTGAAAATTGGATTTAGGCTATATTCATATAAGCTTCCGCTGTAGTTAGATATAAGGTGACTTGGAGTTGTAGAAAGTATAGAGTCAATTCTCGTAGAATCATGAATATTTGTATGGCAGCTATAGTCCCAGGCACCACATCCGATATTATTAATACTTCCGCTAGTATTTACAACATCATCTTTACATCTCATGTTATATGACATTATAATCTTCTCATACGAAAGATTGTTTGTAGGGAAATTAATTGAGGTATCTCTGGTTGTACTTGAATAGTCAAATGTTTGCACAGTAATTGTGTCCCCTGGGTTTTGTGCCTGTATTGTACTAAAGCAAAAAATAGTTATAAAAAAAACAATATTTCTAATCATAAAATAAGGATTTTTAATGTTTAAGCAAATTTAGGTTTAATTTTCAATTTCAGTCACACCTCCTGATACTATTAATTTCATTATGTCACTTGAGGCAGAATTAATAGTTGTAATATTTTTTTTATCAACTATAAATAATTGTCCTGAGAATGCATATGAATGTGGAAGATAAACTAAAACTCTTTCAGAATTTATGTTTAAGTTTTTAAGGTCTTCATTTGTTATAAAGCCAATTCTTTCAATTGTGGAGTTTTCATATATTTTGACTAAAACTGCCTGATCGAATCCTTTTTTTCCGCCAACAAATGTATTCATAAGGTCTTTAACAGAAGAAAAAATAGTTTTTAATAGAGGGGCTTTTTTTAGTATTTTAACGAAAAGGGAATTTATTGGAGAGGTAATAAGCTTGGAACCTACAGCTCCAATTAAAGTAATAATACTGATAACCACTATTAGACCAAGTCCTGGAAAGTCAAAAGGAAGTATTCCATCTATTTTGTTGAATGACCAATAAACTACATATAGAGTTACGCTGATTGGTACAATATATAGTAGCCCCTGAAGAAAGTAATTAATTATCTTGTTCATTTTGTTGTTTTGTTAGAGGTTAAAGATAATAATCTTATGATTTCTTTAATACATATATATGGTAATTATATTAACAATATTTTTATTCTATTTTATT